>Ga0210021_1000225_pt1 | contig 66552 bp, 68 predicted proteins | sample CryGeymeta201517_FD_183981 | JGI IMG/M metagenome (GOLD analysis project Ga0210021, IMG submission 183981) | Groundwater microbial communities from Crystal Geyser aquifers in Utah, USA - Crystal Geyser metaG 2015-17 (SPAdes) (version 2) | ecosystem: Environmental > Aquatic > Deep subsurface >... | reverse complement strand
CATCGAAAGAGCCATGTATCGCATGGTTGCAGAGCGGATAACAAGTTCACAGCCATATTCATCCTCAGGAAGACCTTCCGTCGTATCATCAGGTAAAGTTGTTAGCTTGATTTCGAGAGACTGTAAAAAGTCATTAGTTTCGGCATTCATTACAACTAAATCAATTATTTCTAATTCGTCATGAACAAATTGCTTGAATGGTTCAAAACGGGATTCAAAAGAAAAATAGAGCTTGTCATTTGACAACTTCGTGTTAAATAGTGCGCTAACTGCAATTTCTTCATGAAATATTTTCCGGTCGCGATTGAGTCTTAAATATACGGGATTAATGCCGGAATCTCTCATGAAACAGGTCAGGGCAACGGGGAAAGACGAGTTGAACTGATTTTTACCCCAATAATAAGAATCCGAGAAATCACGGTTTGAATGCGTTATTCCATATAAAGATGGCTTAGTCATGGCCGTAACCTTTGCAAATAGTTACTGATTTTCATTGTTCTAATATAACACTTTTAAACTGAGTTTATTTGAAAAAAATGAAACCGTCGCAGAAAGTTTTTTATAACGAAAAAAGTCAAATTTTAAAATGGGGCGGTCTTGGTCTTTAAGCCCGTTAATTATTATTGCCGCCTAACTAATGCTTATCCCACGTTGGTCTTTTCTGCTTTCATGAAAGGAATATAGCACATTTTGGCGTAAAGAGAAAGAGAGAAAACCATTACAGCTTTTTGCTTGAATCAAATATATGGGCTGTGGCATTTTACCCCATCATTGTGAGGCAATTTTCTACTGAAAGTCAGCATTTGAACGCCTGTCTGCCTGAAAACCCTTTATTTTCTTAATGGCATTAAAATTGCTTTTAATACTCTTGTCATGAAGAAAATCCTTTTATGCTGTCATAACCAAATGCTGTTAAAGGGACTCTACGGTATGCTCAGGGATGCGGGATATGAGATAGAGATTGCAGACTATCCTGCTGACGCAGTTCAGAGAGTATTGAAGAGCGCCTATAAGGCATTGATAATGGATTCAGAGCCTTTCGGCCTTTCTCTGGATAATGCGGTAAGCATAGTAAAGAGCGCCCGGCCTGATATGCCGGTGGTGATTATAGGAGAAGCGCCTTATTCTGCGGATGTCTTATCTGTAAAAGAGCCGATTAACCTTGAAGATTTTAAACACGCAATCCATGAAATTGAAAATATGGCGGTTTCAAAATATTAATTTAAGAAGGGGGAACAATGAAGCCCAGAGAAATAATTTTAAGAGCGTTTGAGGGGGGCAAGACCGAGAGGGTTCCGGCAACACTCTTCGGCGCAGGCATGTGGAGCATTAAAACATACGGGAGCACATTTCAGGAGCTTTCTACGGACTCCGTGAAGATGGCGGATATGCTGGTCAGCATGTCGGAGAAATTACTGTGCGATATCGTATATGCAGGTTCAGGTTATAACAATTTTCACGCCTCAGCGCTGGGGGGAAAAATAAAGTTCAGGGAAATGGGCGCTCCGGACTTGGAAGCCCACCTCATTGCCGCAGAGGAAGACCTCAATAAACTTGATATTTCAGGCATAGAGAAAAACGAGGTTATTTCTGTTGTTAAAAAGGCGCTTAAAATGACTAAAGATAAAATAGGCGGCGAGTATGTTATGACAATGACCGCCTGGGGGCCTTTTACTCTCGGAGCGAGGCTGGTCGGAGAGGAGGCGATGATGAAGGCAACCTTCAAAAAACCTGCCTTTGTGGAGAAGGTTGTTGATTTTGCAACAGACCTTTTAATCCGGCTCTATGAACCGCTTGTAAGCGACGGGACTCTTGATGTGATAAGCCTTGCAGACCCAACAGCATCCGGAGATTTAATATCCAAGAAACAATTTGAGAAGTTTGCCGTTCCGTATCTCAAAAAATTTACTGACTGGGCAAAATCAAAGAATGTGCATACGCTTGTACATATCTGCGGCAATACTACGGACCGGCTGGATTTATTTCCTGCTACGGGCGCAAGCTGCATAAGCCTTGACCACAAGACCGACATGACAAAGGCAAAAGAGATTCTCCACGGCAAGATGTGCTTTGCCGGGAATATAGACCCTGTAAAGATTATGCTTCAGGGAAGCGTTCAGGAAGTAGAGAGTGCGTGCAGGCATGTAATTCAGACAGCAGGCGCTGATGGGGGTTTTGTGCTCATGCCGGGGTGTGATATACCGCCAACTGTGCCGTATGACAACATACGCAAGTTTATGCAGACAGCAAGAGAGTGGAAATTTTAAAGAAAGGAGGGGACAGGCATAACAGCTTAAGAGTAAGGGGGAAGCATTATGGGGATATTTGAACAGCTCAAAACAATATTTGGCCTTACAGATGTTCAGGGCCCAAAAGAGGAGAAAAAAATGGCTGAAAAGAAGATGACGGTAGAGGAAGTAAATGAGTATATGAAAAAGCAGTGCGGCTTTGTCCCGAGGATGTTCCAGATAATCAACACTGTAACACCGGAACCCGGAAGGACCTTTGCTGATTTTTATGCAAGCATCTTTGGTGACGGAGCTCTTTCGCGCAAGATTAAGGAATTGATGTTTATGTCAGGCGGCGTTGGATATTGTTCGCCGAGATGCATTATACATGTAATCCCTGCCATCAATGCAGGCGCTACTGACGGCGAGATATTTGAGGCGGCTGCAGTGGGGATGATACTTGCAGGTTTTGTGCCGGGCGGCCCGGGCATCCCTTATGCGTTTGAATATGCGCTTAAATGTATTGACATCGCAGGCAAATACAGAAAAGGCGAGAAGTGGGAGTACTTGCCGCAGCCAAAGTTTGATCACGGCGTATTTTAAAGAGATGCTTTGTGTTCCCCTGTTCCCGGGAGGGCGTCTTAAAACCTTTCCGGGAACTACCCCTGAACCCTTAAGCCGGGCAGGGGAAGTTAGATAATGAATTCAAAGAGAGGCGGAATTAATGTTCAGGATAGAAAAAGAGCAAAAGATTTTTAACCTGGCAGGCATTAAGATAGGCGGACAGCCTGCTGAGAATCCACCGCTTATGATTGCGTCTATGTTTCACAACAAAGACAGGATACTCGGAGACAGAAAAGGCAGTTTTGACAGGGAAAAGGCAAAGGAGCTGATAAAAAAACAGGAAGAACTTTCAGCCTCTACAGGCATTCCGTCAATGGTTGCAATGGTTGCGAACACTCCGGAAGAGGCTGAGATTTATATAGATTTCTTTGTTGAGACAACGGACATGCCTTTCGGCATAGATATGTGGGTTGCCGAGAAAAGGGCCAAGGCAACAGAGCATGTAGCAAGACTTGGACTTCAGGGGAAATTCCTTTACAACAGCATCACTCCGTGGGATAAAGATATAAAAGGGCAGGTGAACAGATTAAAGGATCTGGGCATAAAGCATGTGGTTGTGCAGGCCTTTGATGATGCAGACCAGTCTCCCGCCGGACGCCTAAAGTCTCTTGAGCGGATTCTTGAGCAGGGAGCCGGCAGTTTTGATACCATAATCGTTGATACCTCTGTCATGAATCTGCCGGCGACATCATTTTCGCTTCTTGCCAACAAGATGATTAAGGAAAAACTCGGCCTGCCGTGCGGAGGCGCATATTCTAACGGCACTCATATGTGGAAAGAGTCAAAGGAAATATGGGGGCTTGAGGGATTCAAGGCAATGGATGCAGCGGCGCAAGGAATGTCTTCAGCGCTTTGGAGCGATTTCAATTTCTATGGCCCGATTGTCACAGCGCCGAGGATATTCCCTGCTGTTGCAACAGCCCATATATTGCTTTCAACACTGGTATATGACGAAACAAAAACCATATCTGAAAATCCCGGGCTTCCCATTAGAAAATATTTCTCTGGTTTTTTGGGGAAGCTTGCGGCAGGAGCGGCAAGAAAATGAGAGAACATAAAGTAATAATAGAAGTTGTCATTGCGAGTCCCGAGCAGCTCGGGACTCGCAATGACAGAAAAATATCAGGATAGCATTGAAAGGAGAACGAATAAGTGAGTGATATAACATCAAGGGAAAGGGTATTAAAACTATTTTCAGGCGGAGAAGTGGACAGAACACCGTGTTTCAGCGGTATGGGAAATGTTAGTACAGAAGGGCTAAAGGCTCTTGGTTACAAATTTGCGTCAGTGCATCTTGATGCAAAGAAGATGGCGGACTCCGCAGCCACAAGTTATAAGCTGTTCGGTTATGAGTGCGGGGTGCTTCCCTTTGACCTTTGCGTGGAAGCCGAAGCGCTTGGATGCCGGATAAATGTTTATGCGCATTCAGAAGACCTTCTCTATCCTACAATAAAAGAAAAAGTTATCCATAATGAAAACGAGATGGACATTGCAATCCCGGATAATTTTATAAATAAGGGAAGAATCCCTCTGGTCTGCGAGGCTATAGGGTTAATGAAAAAGGATATCGGCAATGAGGTGGCTGTCGGGTCTTACGTGTTAGGTCCCTTTACTCTGGCAGGACAGATTATGGAGCTTAATGACCTTCTTAAATTGTCTTTTAAAAAACCGGACAAGGTTGGAAAGCTGCTTGATTTGCTGTCTGAGGCAATTATCATGGCTGCAGGAGAGTACGAGAAGGCAGGCGTTGACTATATAACTATAAGGGAAATGGGAGCCACATCAGATGTATTAAGCCCGAGAGTGTTCAAGAGCCTCATATTCCCGTATCTGAAAAAGATAGTAGGGAAATTAAAGGTTCCCGCCGTAATCCATACATGCGGAAAGACAAACGACATAGTTACTTCCATGTTGGAAACAGGCGCAAGGGCCATAAGCGTTGACCAGAAAAATGATGTTCAGGAAAGCCGTAAGAAACTCGGGAAAGACGCTCTGCTTTTCGGCAATTTTGACCCTTACAATGTCCTTGTCACTGGCACACCCGAGGCTGTAAAAGAGGCTATGAAGAAATGTATTGATGATGGAGTAAGCGCAGTATGGCCGGGCTGTGATATATGGCCTACCGTACCGGCGGAAAATTTTAAAGCAATGATGGAAGCAGTTAAAAATTACAGGAGGTAACTTTATGTTAACCGAAGAGAAAAAAAAGGAACTTCTTGAGAGGCTGAAAAATGCGGTTATCCAGTATGACGAGGATACGGCAAAAGAGGCCGCACAGGAAGCGCTTGATGTAGGCATGGAAGCCAACGATGCAATTTTTAACGGACTTGTAAGCGGGATGCAAGAGGTCGGCAGGCTTTTTGAGTCGCAGGAATATTTTGTCCCTGAGCTCCTCATGTGCGCCGACGCCCTTTATGCAGGGCTTGATATTTTAAAACCCCATGTGAAGCAGCTGGACCTTGGAGTAAAGGGCTCGGTTGTTATAGGAACTGTTGAGGGCGATGTCCATGATATAGGAAAGAACATAGTGAAAATGATGTTTGATGTTGCAGGGTTTAAGGTCTATGACCTGGGAAGGGATGTGCCTCTGGATAAATTTGTTGAGGAGCAGATGAAGACAGACTCTGACCTGGTCTGTCTTTCAGCCATGATGACTACTACAATGACAGGCATGAAAAAGGTCATTGACGATTTAAGAAAAAAGAATCCAAAGGTAAAAATAATGATAGGCGGGGCTCCTGTCTCACAGGATATTGCTGAGAAATGGGGGGCGGATGGTTACGCAAAGGACGCAACTAATGCGCTTAAAGATGCAATCAATATGATAAGTTCGCTGAAAAAACTCAAAGAAGAGGCAGAGGCTGGGAAAATTGATAGATGATGAGATTGAAAGAGAACTGTTAAACAATGGCGCCGCAATTGTCGGTTTTACTGAAATAAAAGAAAATGCAAGCAGGGATATAGCAGGACTTACAAGGGCTGTATCAATAGGAGTTGACCGGAAACTTAATGAGAATACGGTCAGCCTCCTGGTTATGCTTTATAAAAAAGCAGCTCGGTTTTTAAAAAGCAAAGGGTATAGATATCTATGCATCCCTCCGGACTCAGACAGGATAAAGGATAAATTTATAGCGAAACTCTACCATGTCTTTGACCATAAGATGGCTGCAACCTCAGCGGGCATTGGATGGGTCGGAAAGAACGGCCTTCTTATAAGCCCTGAATATGGGCCGAGACTTTCGCTTGTAACCGTGCTTACAAATGCGCCCTTGAGCGCCGGAGCCCCGATAGAATTCAGCATGTGCGGCGGCTGTTCCCTCTGCGTGGATTTTTGCCCGTCTAATGCGATTACCGGCAGGGAGTGGTCCAGATATGAGCCGTATGTTGAACTTGTAAATAAAGACAACTGCGCTTCACACAAAAAAAAGAGCGTAAAACTAAAGGGCAAGCCAAACTGCGGCATGTGCATAAACATATGCCCCTATGGGAGAAAAAATTTTAAAGGCGCTCAAGTTGTACAAATCATATAATATGAAATTTGTGATTATATTGGAGGAAGTTGGATGAAGAAGCATAGGGTTATTTTTCAACCTGCAGGCAGAAGGGGTGAGATTGAAGAGGGGAAGACACTCCTTGAAGCGGCGCAGGCGTTGGGTGTTGACATTGAGGGTCTCTGCGGAAGCAAGAAGGTATGCGGTAAATGCAAGGTGAGGATAGAAGAAGGTTATTTTGAGAAGGATAATATTGAATCAGGGATGAAACATCTTTCGCCCATCACTGAGGCCGAGAAGAAACACATCAAGCCTGAAGACGGCCCCGGCATTAGATTAGCCTGCACGGCTGAGATTCACGGCGACATAAAAATATTTGTGCCTGAACGGTCACGCGCCGGCAAGCAGGTAGTTCGCAAGGCCGCCAAGGAACTCTCCATCAAACTGGACCCGGCTGTTAAGAAATACAATGTTGAGCTGACGCCTCCGACACTTCATGATATGACTGTTGGTGATTATGAGCGGGTGCTTCAATTCCTGCAGGACGATTACGGCCTGACCGGCCTCTCGTGTGACTTTATAGTCCTTCGCGACCTGCAGAACATTCTCCGTGCGGGAGGGTGGAAAGCAACGGTTACCGTATGGATGGACCAAGAAATAATCAAAGTGGAGCCGGGGTTTGTGGAGATGAGCTATGGCCTTGCTGTGGACATCGGGACCACGACCTGCGTTGGTTACCTGACAGACCTCGGCACCGGGAATGTTGTGAATACTGAGTCCATCATGAACCCGCAGGTGCCTTACGGTGAGGACGTGATGTCAAGGATAACCTATGCAATGTCAAATCCGGATGGACTTGAAATAATGCAGAAAGCCATTATTTCAGGGCTTAATGACATCATTGAGCGTGTAGTTTCGGAGATTATAAAAGACGGCCCCCCCACCCATCCCTCCCCCTCGAGGGGGAGGGCAAGGGAGGGGGGCTTTGTGATAGACGATATGACGATTGTTTTTAATACAGCAATGCACCATATATTCCTCGGGCTTAATCCAGAGTATATCGGCCGCTCGCCGTTCATCCCTGCTGTGCAGAAGTCATTGGATATAAAGGCGAGGGACCTGAGCATAAAAATAAATCCGGCCGCATATATTCATGTGCTGCCCATAGAGGCCGGTTTTGTCGGAGCAGATAATGTAGGTGTTTTAATAGCGGAAGAACCTTACAAGCAAGACGAGATGGTTTTGATTATTGATATAGGAACGAACGGGGAACTGCTTATGGGCAATAGAAATAAAGTATGCTCCACCTCGTGCGCTACAGGCCCTGCGTTTGAGGGCGCTCAGATTAAGTTCGGCATGAGGGCGGCTCCGGGCGCTATTGAAACAGTTCTGATAGACCCTGTTACAAAAGAGCCGAGATACAAGGTAATCGGCAAGGCTGACTGGCATACTCACATGGAGAAGGTAAATGCAAAAGGCCTCTGCGGTTCAGGCATTATAGGTATAGTTGCAGAGCTGTTTAAGGCGGGGATTATAGACAAGTCGGGAAGGTTTGTGATGGATTTAGGCACACGTAGAGTGAGAAAAGGCGTTGACGGAAAACCGGAATATGTGCTTGCCTGGGCTGATGAGACGTCAATCGGGACTGATATAACTGTCACACAGGCAGACGTCAGGGCGCTGCAGCTTGCAAAGGGCGCTCTTTACACAGGCGCCAAACTGATGATGAAGAAACTTGGCATTACGAAACTTGACAGGGTTGTGCTTGCAGGCGCCTTCGGCAGCCACATAGATAAGGAGGCGTCCCTTACGCTCGGGATGTTTCCTGACTGCCCTATTGAGAAGGTTTATGCAGTTGGGAACGCGGCAGGAGATGGAGCCCGCATGGCTCTGATAAACAAATCAAAGAGGACAGAGGCAGATGAAAAAGCCAGATGGGTTGAGTTCCTTGAGATTGCAACGGACCCGGCATTTGAGAGAGAGTTCATGCAGGCAATGCATATCCCCCACATGAAAGACCTTTTCCCGAATCTGAAGACAATGCTTGAGAAGTCAGGCAGCAAAGTGGAGATAAAGGGGTGACAAGGGTTATTGTAAATTCGGGGATATGCGGTTTTTCGGTTACAGTTACTGCGGAAAAAAGGGAAGGAAAAGAAATTCACATATCTCTTGATACGGAATGCGAGATGGTGAAAAAGATGGCTGAAGATATTTCAAGCCTTGAGATGATGGCTGTCTTTACAGGTTTTTTAAACAATCCTGTTTACAAAGCCGCAGAGCGGCATCTGAAGCATGCGGCATGTCCTGTGCCTTCAGGGATTTTAAAGGCGCTTGAAGTGGAGGCGGGCCTATGTTTGCCAAAGGATGTTAAGATGTCTTTTATTAAGGACAAGGAACATTGAAAGGGTGTTTAATTGAATTATTATGGATTGATACTGGCGCTGCTTGTATATACATCCTATGCAGCTTTATTCCTGAGGCTGCTGTGGCGCATTTTATTTTTATTGAAGGCTTCAGAGCTTGCTAATGCAGGGAATAAACCGCCTGCAAAGGCCTCTGCAAAGATAATTACAAATGGCATTTTTGATATTATGTTTCTTGCAAGGCTCTTCAGGGCCAATGAATGCTTATGGCTTGGAGAGTGGCTGTTTCATATCACCTTCTTAATGGTTATGGTCAGGCATCTCCGGTATTTTATAGAGCCTGTTCCGCAGTGGTTAGTGGATTTCCAGAAAGCGGGTATAGGCGCGGGTTATATCTTTCTTTTGGCGCTGGTATATATAATGGCGTTTAAACTTTTTATTGAAAAAAAGAAATACCTGTCCAGCTATAATTTTTTCCTTTTAACCCTTCTTCTTTTGATTGCCGTATCGGGTTTTCTCATGAAAAATTTTATACAGGCAGATATAGTTAACGTAAAGACCTTTATGATGGGAGTATTTTCTTTCAGGATGTATCAAGCGCCGTCAAGCATACTATTTTCCTTCCATCTCATAATGAGTTTAATCTTCCTGATATTCCTGCCTACCCATGTATTTTCCGCTCCATATACCATATTGGAAGCGCATAAACATGATGAAGAGCTAAAGGGGCTTATGTATGAAAGATAGGGACTCATTTATAGAATGCTTATCACCCAAGCAGCTTGCGGAACTTGACGCCTGTACGCAATGCGGCGAATGTCTTAAATACTGCCCTGTGCAGGAGGTTACAGGCAACAAAGCCATTTCTCCACCTGAAAAGATACGCATGTTCAGGGAATTCATAAGGGCTGCTGAAGGCCTAAAGGCAAGGCTTTTCGGAAGCCGGATTGATGACAAGCTCCTGCAGGATTTTGTTAAGGCAGTTTATGAATGCACTACATGCGGGGCATGCGGGCAGGCCTGCACAGTAGGAATATTTACGCAGAGGCTCTGGCCCTTTTTACGCAAGGAGATGGTTAGGCGTGGTCTCGGTCCCATAGGCGCACAGGCAGAGACGCCTGATGCAGTGAAGAATACAGGAAATCCTTATAAGAAACCGGCAGAAGAGAGATTCAAACCCTGGTTTCCTGAGAATGTCAGGGTTTCAGAGAAATCAGAGATTGCTTATTATGCGGGATGTACAGGAGCGTATGAGGCGCAGCCTATGGTAAAGGGCGATGTGATTGTATTAAATGCGATAGGAGTGGAATTCACCATGCTTCCTCCCGAAGAGGAGGTGTGCTGCGGTTTCCCTCTTTTTATAACAGGCCAGCACGATATGCTTGAGGATTTGGTTAAAAGGCTTGTGGATGCATATTCAGACAGAGGGGTTAAGACCCTATTGTGCTCATGTCCGTGCTGTGTGAATATGATGACACGGGACTGGCCGGTTTTCTACGGCAGGGAGCTTCCTTTCAGGATACGGCATATTACGCAATTCGTTGCAGATGCAATAAATAATGGAAGGCTTGTCATTAAAAAGAAGTTAAAGGAAAGGCTTATTTATCATGACCCGTGTTATCTGAGCAGGGGCGTAGGAATAACAGAAGAGCCCCGGATGGTCCTTGAAAGCATTTCAGGCGTTAAACTTCTGGAGTTTGACAGAAACAGGGCTAACTCCAGATGCTGCGGGGCAGGAGGCGCTGCGCGAAAGGTCTATCATGAAAATGCCGTTGCGATAGGAAGATTGACAATTGACGAGGCTGTTGCCAAGAAAGCCGACAGATTGATTCTGAGCTGCCCTGCATGTTATGCAAAAGTTAATGAGGCAATGGAAGGATATGATAAGAAGATTAGGATTGTAGATATAATGGAACTTGTTTCAGGGTTGATTGAGGGGAAATGACATGAGCCATTTTAGTATCAAGTGCAGGAACTGCGGGAAGGAACTGAGAGAGGTTTATTGCGCTTTTTGCGAGCACTGCAAGAACGCTCTTCTAATCACCGAATACAAAGAATCGCAGTTTAAAGAGGACAATAATAAAAAGGGGATATGGAGGTTTAACTGGCTTCCGGCGCATCGGGCGGATTTTGAGCAGTTTGGCGCTGTTGTCTATAAATCAGAACGCCTTTCAAAAAACCTCGGGCTTGAAAACCTTTACATAGCCTTTAATGGGTTCTGGCCTGGAAAAGGCGCTATGCTTCAGACATGCACATTCAAGGAGTTTGAGGCTGCTGTTGTTTTGCAGAATGCCAGGGAGAATAATCTTGAAGGACTCATTGTTGCATCGGCGGGAAATACCGCGAGGGCGTTTGCCCATCTTTCTCTTGTCTCAGATTTTCCTGTTGTGATAGTTGTTCCAACAATGTGTCTTACGGAGATGTGGTATCTTGACAGTTCTTTGCCTGTTCCAACCCTTGCGGTGGGAGATGGTGATTATTCAGATTCTATATTGTCACTCACCGGCTTCTATGAACTTCCACTTGCGATATTCATAAGCCAGCGCGGAATTTATAATGAAAAGATAGCGGCGCAGGTTCCGATGGGACGGGGGATGCCGAAGATTTTAAAAGGGGCGGGGATATCTCATTCAGTTATAAGCAAAAGAGATGATTTCAAAGTCATAGAAAAAAAGCTCAGGGATGTTTATAAGAAAAATAAAATTCATGTATTTCTTTTGAGCCCGGAGATATGGGAGAGGTCAGGATCCCTGATGCAAGATGCAAGACACAGGATACACCCCCCTCTGTCCCCCCTTAATAAGGGGGGAATTAAAGGGGGGTCATGCATCGTGCATCATGCATCAACTCCAAAGTTCACCCGTTATGAAATACTTGAAATAGTTGCCCCTTATCTTGATAACAAAGTTGTTGTCTGCAATCTTGGTTTTCCTGCAAAGGAGATGTTTCACATAAAACATCAGCCTTCAAATTTCTATATGCTTGGCAGCATGGGCATGGCAGCTTCAATAGGGTTGGGAATAAGCCTTTCAACTGATAAGAAAGTGGTTGTTATAGACGGAGACGGAAGTCTCTTGATGAATCCGGGCACACTTGCAACAGCGGCCTGTCTTTTTCCCGGCAATCTCACTATCCTTGCAATAGATAACAGCGCATACGGCTCAACAGGAAACCAGCCGACTCTTACGGGAACATGCGTTGACCTTGAGATAGTGGCAAGGGGATTCGGGATTAAGGATACTGCGAAGGCGTCTACAAAAAAAGAATTGGTTGATGCGATGAAAGATACAGGCAAAGGACTCAGATTTATTCACGCCCTCGCTATCACAGGAAACAGGGCTGTGCCAAATATCTCGCTGCATCATCTGGAGAATAAAAAACAGGTGATGCGGTTTATAAAAACCTAAAGCCTTCCTGTCTTCTCATACTCTTTGATATAAAGTTTAAGCGCCCTAAGCATCAGCCAGTCAATTGAGGCATTATTTTCTGATGCGATCCTCATGAGCGAGTCAAGGACTTCTTTTTCAGGGGCAGAGAGGGCGGGGGCTTTTTCTTCCTCTTTCTTCTCCATCTCAGCCTCCGGCATTCTCTTTTTATGCTCTCTTTCAAGGAGTCCCATAAGCGCCTTCACATCTCCTGCATGGACAGCGTTGGTGACCTCTTCAGCCGGCATCTGAGGAGAAGGAGTTCCCTCTTCCCTTTCAGTTTTTTCCATAAAGCCCTCAGGCGGCGTCATCCCCGTCATTCCCATCATCATGGAAGCCAGTTTTTTCGCATGTTCACCTTGAGGAAGTTCACTCCGGAAAAAATCTTCTATTCTTCCTGTTGCCATTGCCTCAGCCATCCTGTCAGCAGTAAGGGGAATATCCTTCTGCGCTTCATCATAGAGCCTGTTTCTTCCAAAAGGCGTTTTAGGCGGTATGGGCAAATGCTTCTTTTTCCTTGGCATGTCAGTTCACCTCTTAATAACTATAACACAGAACTGTTAAGCCGAGATTCCATCACTATAATGCTCTTTTTCAGTATGAAGCTTTTCTATAAGGGATAAATCAAATATCTCATCCTTTGAAATTCCCCGGCTTATGTAACCGAGGCGCTTAAGCGCTTTCACGAATTCCATTGTCGAAGATATATAGCCTTCGGTGATTTTCGCGCAGTATTTGGGAGATATCTTAAGAGTATCAAGGACAAGTTCTTTGTCTATAAAGCCTATATAATCAGCGATTGCCTTTAATGCCTCTTCAGGTTTATTTCTCATAAAAGCTGTCGCCTCTTCGTGGAGAATCAGAAATTGCTCAACTGCAGCCTTTTTTTCTTCCAGAAATTTCTTATCCGCAAGAATCCCATAACTTGGATTATTAGGCCAGAGCATTGAAGGCGGATAAAGTATCTTCCCATCAGCATAGCGTTTTATTGCTGAGGCCAGCGCAGGGGTTCCGAATGCAATAGATATTTCTCCCTTTGCCATCGCCTCAAGAACCATATCAGCCCACTGGAAGTTTATGACTTTTATATCATTTTTTAGATTAAACCTTTCAATGCAGTCTTGAAGGATTATATCATGGATAGAGCCATTTCCGGGAACGCCAATATTTTCCCCTTTAATCTGTCCGATAATGTTTTTAAGGCCGGCTTCCTCCGGAAAGCCCTTCAGTTCTTTTTTGCCTGAAATTACCGTGCCTTCAATATGCCCTCCTGCAACGCATATGATATTTACGCCTCTGCTTATACCTATAATCGCAGGGGGAATGCCGACATATGCGAGGTCAATCTCACCCCTTTCAAAGGCATTTACAATTGCAGGGCCTGTGCCGAAGAGCCTCCATTCTATCTCTGCGCCGAGCCTTTTATTTGTTTCTGTGCTTGCCATTAAGAGTATGGCGGTGTGATAAAAAGTAGAGAGGTGTCCTATTCTAATCCGCATAATTATATGCGCTTAAAATTTTTCATCATGTATCTTGCCTTCATCAAACTCTTTGTCTTTATGCGGCTCAGGCTGTTTTTCCGGATAACCTATCGGCATGAGGCATTGCACACGGTATTTCTCAGGAATGGAAAGTAGATTTTTGACAAATGCCTCCGGCTCTCCGACACTGCCTTCTGTCCCTTCAGCTATCTGTATAAAGCAGGCGCCGAGTCCCTGATTTGCGGCTTCAAGGTAAATGTTCTCAGCGCAGATAGAACAGTCCTCTTTAAAACGGTTCCCTTTTGTCGTGTCATAGCAGATTACAATGACAACAGGGGCTTCTTTAGCGAAACCGGCATACGGCGTTGCTGTTGATAGCTGCTGCTTGGCCTCATTATTTGTGACTAATATAAACTCCCACGGCCTTAATCCTCTTGCTGTCGGAGAAAACATAGCTGCTTTCAGAATTTCATTAAGCCTTTCCTTTTCTATGTCCTTCCGAATATACTTTCTTATGCTTCGTCTTTTGCCTGATGACCTCTAACATATACGCCTCCTCAATTTAACGACCTGATAATATTTTAACTTTTTTCTCCCTTTATCACAAAAATAGGATTAAGCGCTGAAAAACAGTTGCCCTCTCCAATCTTTTTCATGCGGGAAACAGAGACCTGTGAGACATCAACCAGAAAACCGTTTCTTTGAAGTTCAGCGACAGCAATGTTCAAAGTCTCAACTGTTGCGGCGTTTATTACAATAATTGCAGTTTGCATCTTGGCGATTAAATCTATTATCTCCTTGAGTTTCCCCCCGCTGCCGCCAATAAAAACCCTGTGAGGGGCCGGAAGATTTATCAAAACATCAGGCGCCCGTCCTTTTATTATTTCAATGTTTAATGCGTCAAATTTAATCCGATTCTCTTTTATGTTTTTAATCTGCTCCTCATCTTTTTCAACGGCAAGAACCTTTATTTCAGGATACAGCCTTGCTGTTTCCACAGATACCGAACCTGAGCCTGCGCCTATGTCCCACAGCACGCCTCTTTGAGGAAGTCTCAACTTGTGAATGGTTACTGCCCTCACTTCATCTTTAGTAATAAGTCCCCTTGAATGAGTGATTTCATTTTCGGTTAATCCGAATGGAACTGCCGGTGTCTGGGACAGTCCCGATTCTACGGCTGCGCCCGTAAATCTGGGACAGTCCCCTCGTTGCTCTGTTGCTCTGACAAGTATTACTACATTCGGCTCTGAAAAAGTCATTTCGGCGATTTCTTCAGGTGTTCCTTCAATGATTCTTTCGTCCGGGTAGCCGAGTTTCTCACAAACATACATTGTTGTAGCTGATAGCTTTAAAAACTCTTTTGCAATCTCTACAGGGTTATTTTCTTTGTCAGTGAGGATTAGGATTTTGTTATGTTTTTGTAACAAATAAGGAATATCTTCCAACTCAAACGGAAGCCTTCTTCTTTTTTTAGGGTCAGGACCTCCGTGAAGGCTCATTAAAAATGCGTCATCCCATGATTCTTTTATCCTTGAAAATGCAATTTGAATGCATGACAGGTCCGGTATTATCTCAACCATATCTTTTCCGAATTCCCTGACCGCCCTTCTGCCGATTCCAAAAAACGCCGGGTCGCCGGAGGCGAGAAGGACTACCCCCCCATGCCCCCCCTTACCAAGGGGGGGATTAGGAGGGGTGTCTTGAACGTATGCTCTGATAAATGCGATTGTCTCATCCACATTATTAATTACTTTTACTTTGTCCTTGACTGCCTCATATTCTTCGTATCCCCTAAAGACCTCCGAGAGCCTGTTGGATGCAAGGATGATTTCAGAAGCCAGAACAATTTCCCTTGCCCTATTGTCTAAAGCTTTATAGCCAATGCCTATGACGTAGAGTTTATTCACTGTCTGCAATTATCTCTCCTTCATACGATACAAGATAAACGTCAACAGGTATTTCTTTTGCAATGCCTTCGGCATATTTTTTAGCGGCAGCACAAACCTTCAAAAAAAGTGATGCGTGATGCGTAATGCGTGATGCGCTAATGAACTCAAAAATTTCCATTGCCGTATTGAAATCTTGTACCAATTCCCAATCCCCAGCCCCTAATCCCTTCAAAAACTCCACTGCCTTTTTCAAATCAATAGCCCCATGTCTTACATGAGTCTGAGGCGTTGCCATTGCAATCTTCAGCATCTTGGCCCATTGGGCGCAGAGATGGATTTTTTTGAACCCATGTTTTTTTGCTTCAAACAAGGCAAACTCAAGATAATCACCCATCATTACATAAGACTCCTCTGGGAATTTAAATTTATTAATGTGAGCTTTTTCTGAGGCCCTTCCGGCAGACAATACTATATCACTGCGTCCCATTGCCTTAGCAACATCCATTGATGATGTGATAGTGGCGGTCCAGGCCTCTGCGGAAATTGGCTTCACAATACCTGTTGTCCCGAGTATGGAAATTCCGTTGATTATGCCAAGACGTGAGTTCAGCGTCTTCTTTGCAAGTTCTTCGCCGTCAGGGACTGAAATGGTTATCTCAATTCCCGCTGTCTGGGACAGTCCCGATTCTACGGCTGCGCCCGTAAATCTGGGACAGTCCCCTCCTTCCGATTCACCAAATTCTGATATTACTTCCATTACCGCTTCTTTTATCATCTTTCTTGGCACCGGATTTATAGCCGACTCGCCAACAGGCACCTGAAGACCGGGCTTCGTTACCTTGCCGACGCCCTTGCCGCCCCTTATAATAACTGGTGAATAGGTGAATGGGTGAATGGGTGAATGGGCAAAAATCTCCGTTTCTCCGTTGCTTTGCCTGACCATATTATTAATTATTCTCGCTTCCGCCCTTATCTCCGCTCCATTTGTTACATCAGGGTCATCACCGGCGTCTTTAATTGTTGAAGCGGCTGCAATCCCATCTTTGAATCTTGAATCTTGAATCTTGAATTTATGTCGGCTGCCGTCTGGGAAGGGAATTTCAATCTCACGGTAAATCGGTGAATGGGTAAATGGGTGAATGGGGGGAGATTGTTTATTTTGCGACTTACCTATTAACCGATTCACCGATTTACCGCTTAGCAGTATCATTGTCGCTGCCTTTGCAGCGGCTGCAGCGCACGCTCCTGTTGTATATCCTGAGCGCAGTTTTTTATTTTTCGATGCCACGTCTTGCCTTGACCCCTTTACTTTTGTAATGCTTCACCTCTTTCATTTCAGTGACAAGGTCAGCTTTTTGTATAACTTTTTTGTGAGCATATCTGCCTGTGATTATAAGCTCTGTGCCTTTTGCCTTCGCATCCATAATCTTCAACAGGTCTTTTGTAGAAACGAGATTGTATTTTACAGCTACATTTATTTCGTCAAGAACTACCACATCATATTTGCCGGAACTAACGATATTTCTTACTTCTTCAAAGCCGTCCTGCGCTGCTTTTACATCACTCTCATCAGGAGCCCTTTTAAGAATAAAGCCTTTCCCATATTGCTTTATAGTTATTAAATCTTTCAGTCTTTCGAGAGCTTTATGTTCGCTGCACTCCCTGCTTTTTATGAACTGCGCAATAAAAACCTTAAGCCCTGCGCCTGCCGCCCTCAAGGCAAGGCCCAGGGATGCTGTTGTTTTGCCTTTGCCATTACCTGTGTAGACTTGTATATATCCTTTACGCATATTGGTACTCATACTGCATCTGCTGCATAGAGCCTTCTCTGAGAAGGTATGGGACCTTATCTTCAGCTATCAATTTAAAGGCATATCTTATCATCTCTTTGTAAAACTCGCAAAACTCAGCCTTTCTGTAGATATTGCCTCTTGCATACATCTCCGCTGGACACGGCGAGCCGCATATATGCCTGAAGTCGCAGGCGCTGCATTCATCAATCTTCTCCACAGTCCTGGCCCTGATTGTTTTAAATGGTTTTGAGTTCATCGCCTTTTCAATCGACGTCTTGAAGATATTTCCTCCTGAAAATTCCTTGAAGCTGATAAATTCGCCGCAAGGAACCATATCGCCGTTTGCAGTGATTGTAAGAAAGGTCCTGCCTCCGCCGCAAGGGGAGATGTCACACATCATGCGTCTGGCGGCAGGCGATATTATTGCCAGGATAACATTTGCAAAGTTGCCCACAACGATCTGCCTGCCGGATTTTTTTGTCAGTTCAATCGCTGTCTCAACGGCCTTTATTAATTCTTTTGCAAACTCTTTTTCATCCGGCTTCTGTTTCAATGCCTGTTTCTGTGTTACCCGGACAGGGTTTAAAAGTATGCACGGCGCTCCTTTCTTATGGAGAAATTTTACATGCTCTGAAAGCTTTTTGACATTGAATTTTGTGACTGTTGATATTACATTCAACCCTTCATACCCTTTAAACCAGTCTAAGGCCTGAACAGCTTTCTCAAAATTCCCGCCGCCTTTTGCCGTTACCCTTGAGAGATTGTTTGTATGAGCATCGGGCGCATCAAGCGATATGCCTACGCCTACCCTGTGTTTTTTCATAAACTCCGCATCTCTTTTTTCGAGAAGGAGGGTATTTGTCTGAATGCCGAAAACAAATTTGCCGCTGAATTTTTTTATGGCGTCAAACAGTATGTCTTTCACCAACAGCGGTTCAGCAGCGTGGAATACTATCACAGGTTTTTTTGACGAATTTTTGAAATGAACCGCAATTTTTTCCAATGCAGTGTTGAGTTCCTTCCCGGTCATCTGCGTGCCCTGTTTTCTTATTTTGGCAGGGATGTAACAGTATGTGCAGTTAGCGTTGCATCTATCAGTAGGGTCTATGTATACGCAGTTTAAATCCGTATTGAATCTGAAATCGTGAAGCTCTTTATCAAGATGAGCCCTTTTATTTTTGTAGAGCGTTATCAGGTCTTCCGGCAGCAGGAAGCCGCCATTATCATTTTTTGGCGCAAGCCCCCAGAATACGTTGTCGGCGTCAAGGACCAGCTTCCAGTCAGTGTTAATATCAGAAAAAGAAAGACCTCTTTGATTTTCCTTCATATTTATCTCCTTTTCAATTGTATCGGGGACAGTCCCGATTCCCCGTCAAATACGGGGGCTGCGCCCGTAAATCCGGGACTGTCCCCTTCGTTCTACTTGTTGCTATAACGGCATTTTCTTGTTCGGAACATCTCCATACATCACAAAGTGGGTCAAGCCGTTAGCTGTCTTTGTGCATTTGAGATGGTACGATATGACGCTGGCCTTTGCCTTCTTTTTAGCCATCTTCAAAATCCATCACCTCCTTTCTTTTGTTCCACGGGGACAGTCCCCTCCCGCTAAATTTTTAATTTTACATTTTGCATTGTTTTTATTATCTCTCTTCTCGCCTCACCGATGGTGAGAGGGATTTTTCCAAATGGCATATTGTCTTCATGTCTTAGTTTGTATATTAATTCCGCAATCTGGGGAAGCCTCAGCTTTACACTTGCCATCTCATCCGGCGCTGTAAACACTTCCTCTGGAATACCTTCCCTGACTATGCAGCCCTTGCTCAGTATATAAAGCCTGTCAAGAAACAGAGGCACAAGGTCCACGCTGTGTGTGGCCATAATAATAGTCACGCCTTTTTCTTTGTTGAGTTTTGTCAGGAGAGTCATCATTTTATATTCGCCCATCGGGTCCAATCCCGCAGTAGGTTCATCCAGAAGCAGTATCTCATGCCCCATTGCCAGAAGGCCTGCGATGCAAATTCTTTTCTTCTGTCCAAAACTCAGATTGTGGATGGACTTCCTTGCATATTCTTCCATTTCAACATCTCTAAGAGCGTTGTTTATACGGGTGATGACCTCATCTTCCTTGAAGCCCATGTTTATCGGGCCGAAGGCAACATCTTCAAGAACTGTTGCAGCAAAAAGCTGGTCGTCAGGATTTTGAAAAATGAGTCCGACCTTTTTGTAAATCTCCTTTGGAGAAAGCTTTTTTATGTCAGCCCTGTCAAGATAAACGCTGCCTTCAAAATCTTTCATTAAGCCATCTATTATTTTAAGGAGAGTTGTTTTCCCTGAACCGTTTGAGCCAAGGATACCTATGAATTCACCCCTGTTTACCGCCATGTTTATATCAGACAAGGCCTGTGTCCCGTCAGGATACCTGAACGAATTTATCTTGACCCCTAATCTGACCTGACTGCTGACCGCTGACAGCTGACCGCTTTTTATATTTTCCATACAACTCCCATTGCGGCTACGATTAATATTGAGACCGTAATTTCTGCGATACTGAAAGGCTTATGTTTCAGCATCGGCATATTTCCGTCGTATCCTCGCTGAATCATTGCCGTTGTTATGTTCTGACTGTGTTCAAATGCCTTAATAGTAAGAGAGCCGGTAAGTGTTCCGAAAGAGTTTAACCCTTTTTTGATGCCCGAATAACCGAGACGATTTTTTTGTGCATTGTAAATTACCATCGCATCTTCCAGAAGGACAAAGATATACCGGTATGCAAACATGAGTATCTCTATGAAGCCCTTTGGAACCCTCATCCATGAAAGGGCTGCCATAATCTCTGTAAAGGGCGTGGAAAATCCCATTACTGCAACTATTGATACTGCGCCTATTATTCTGCTTCCTATCATAAGTCCTTCCCGTAACCCGTCTTTATGTCCAACAATGTTGACGCCGAATATGTTGATGAAAAACAGGATGTCTTTTCCTGAGAATAAGACTTTTAAAATAAGAAGCACCGATATAATGAATAATGGCTGTGAAAACCTGAGGGCAAAAACCTTTAAGGGTATCCGCATCTTTAAACAGAGCAATAAACAAAGCGCTGTCACAAGCAGAGGAAGGGCAAATCCCTTATAGCTTAAAATCATTCCCAGAAGAGTGAGGGCGATAATAAGTTTTAGCCTTGCATCAACTTTTGAAAGTAGATGTTCTTTTTTAAAGTATTCGCTAAAGATTTCCATGTTTCGTGGTGTCTGGGACAGTCCCGATTCTACGATGCCTGCCGGCATCCGTAAATCTGGGACAGTCCCCTTCTCTATCCTTTCCATTTGTCCGCTGCCGTTCCTTGTTTTCCATTAACTCCTTCCAGTAGTATCCTGCTGCAAAACCGCCAACCGAGCCTGCAAGCAGGAAGACAAAGAGAAGCAAGTCGCCCTGGTCCGTGTTGATAAACGGCTCTCTTGCCTCTCTGCCATGTTCTTTTGCGTATTTTTCTACAACCGACTCGTCAACACCCGGCCATTTCTCAGACTTTTCCGCCAAGGCAACGGAAATAAAGAAAAGCAGTACGACTATGCTGATTAACCCCACCCATCCTCCCCTTAGGTAAGGGGAGGAGAGAGGAGGGGTTATCTTCTTTGCAATTTCTTTTATCATACCGTCACCTCCGCTGCCTTGATTACCTGCATCTTTACCAGAAGGTCAGGTCTTTTCTTATAAAGCAGAACAACCATGCCTGCTGTCATTGCGCCTTCAAGGATTCCCAATGGAAGTTGTGTCGGGATAAATGCGATAAGTATCTTCCAGAAAAGCGGCATGAACGGCGAATCTCCTTTTATACCTGAGGCAAGTTCAGCAGATGTTGCCAAATATGTTGCCCAGTCTGCAAAGAGACCTGCCATGAAGCCTGCAATCCAAAGATTAGCCTTTAACGCTCTCAATCCTCTGAAAGTAAGATAACCTGCAAATGAACCCATAACTCCCATGGAAATAATATTGGCTCCCCATGTGGTTAATCCGCCGTGGGCAAGGAAAAGAGCCTGAATCAACAGAGCAACTGCTGTAATCAGTATGCTGATAGCAGGTCCCAGGAGTATGCCTGCTATGCCTGTCCCGCATGGATGTGAGCAGGTGCCTGCAGTCGGCACCGGTATTGGCATACAGGAGATAATGAAAACAACAGCAGCCATTAACCCGACGAGGGGCTTAAATGAGAGGTCAACCGAAGAGAGTTTCTTCAGCCTATACAAACCGAATGCCACAAATGGTATGGCAACAGCAAACCAGAGCGCCGCCCAGTTGAAAGGCAGTATGCCTTCTGAGATGTGCATGGCATGAGCATTAGAAGCAGTGAATAGTGAAAGAATAAAAACTTTTAACTTTAAACTTTTAATTTTCATAATTCCTCCTAAAATCTCCATGCAATGCCTGCAAGGATTGCATAATCTGTTTCTGGTTTATTAAGGCCTCCCCTGATACCAAAATCTATATCAAAGTTCTTAGATATGGAATAAATCAAACCGCCCAAAATAAATGCAGGGTCTATGTTTGATGCCTTGTCAGGATTCCTTTCTGTGCCTATATTCGCAACTGCCTTGAGGTTCTTAACAACCTCAACCTCTGATGCAAGGGATACGTGCCATATCTCTATCCTCTCGTTGTTTCTGTTTTCATTTCTCTTGTATCCCAAGTTGAAATGAAATGCCCACGGCTCTGCCTCCTTTGTTGTAATAAAAAAGAGGCTGTATGCTGTCCTGCCTGTGCCTAATCCCCTTTTTCTGTCGCCTGTGGGAAGAGTAATCCCCGGTTTTAAGGCAAGGCTTAAGCCTTCTTTTTCAAAAAATTTCCACTTTGACTCTATGGATATATCAGAGCTTCCGTCCTCTGCTTTTGTTGACTCCGGTTCTGTGTCTGTAGCAGAGGTCTTTGTCCGTATATACTGGTACGGGATGCCAAGAATAATATCCATGTTTTCTGATGCTCCGTATGTTAGTGTTGTTGCCATCTTGGTAGTATTTTTTTCACCGTCAACACCATATTTCTCATTTCCATATTCTCCATTAACCTCAAGCTGATATTTCCCTTTTCCCTGTATGCCTGCGTCATCTGTTATTAATGGATGGGCTGCAAATGCAGAGCCATACCACAAAACCGCAATAACAACTGTAAAGATTTTTTTAAACATGTTTTCTCCTTTCCGCGAAGTTTTGGAATGAACGGTCTTCCGGCTCAGGGCAACCTACTAACCTGTCTTCCCATCCCGATATATCGGAACAGTGACTTCTATTGGGTTTTCGTTCCCTTCACGGCTGCGGGACAGCAGGGGGATTTCACCCCTTTCCTCGTTTTCAATTCCATTGTTTTTACTGTTTATCCTAATCCCAATACTCCATAAGGCTTGAAATATGTTTACCTCATATATCACCTCCTTCCGCTATTTTTACGTCTAAAAATTTTGGAGAGGGGTAGTGGGAATCGAACCCACACAGGAATTTTTGGACTCCTATCTCTGGTTTTGCAGACCAGGCAGGACACCAGTCCCTTACCCCTCAATCTTTGTTCAACACGCCATTTTTAACAATGCATTAACTATTGCCGCAGCTACAGGGCTGCCTCCCTTTCTGCTCAAGTTAGTGATAAACGGGAACTTTTGCGCTGAGAGCAATGCCTTTGATTCAAATGCCTTAACAAAGCCGACAGGAACACCGATAACGAGAATGGGTGAATGGGGAACCCACCCCCCCAGCCCCCCCTTATTAAGGGGGGGAGTAGGGGGGGTAAATATCTCAATGACTTTCAAGAGCGCAGTGGGTGCGTTTCCGATGGCAATTATGCCGATGTTGTTATTTTCTTTTAATGCCGATTCAATTCCCATCTCTGCTTTTGTTGCCGGGGACAGTCCCAATTCTACGACTCCGCTTTGCTGAGTCCGTAAATTCGGGACAGTCCCCTCTTTTTCTTGCGTCATGCATCCTGCATCTTGTATCCTGCATATTACCTCCCCGCCCCATTTTTTTAGCAGTTTTTTATTTATCCCTGCCTTTACCATTTCAACGTCGGTAAGAATGTCTTTGCCTGACTTTATCGCATTAATTCCTGCGGCAATGGCATCAGGATGGAACATGAGTGTATTTTTAAATTCGAAATCTGCGGTCGCATGAATTACCCGCTTTATTATCGGAACCTGCTCGGGCGGGAATCCGCTCAGGTCGGTTTCCTCAGCTATTATCTCGAAGCTCTTTTTTTCTATCTCATCAGGTAGGAGATGCCTCCGCCTGCAGACGGGGACAGTCCCGATTCTACGACTCCGCTTCGCTCCATCCGTAAATCTGGGACAGTCCCCTCCGTTTGCCGCATGTATCCTTTCGACTACGACCTGAACGAGCTTTTCATGTATGCCAAGCGGTTCCGTATAGATAAATTCTCTGTCCGGATATTGTCTTTCGGCCTCCTTTATTATTTCAGGTATGTCTTTTGTAACATGCATCCCGCTGCTTAAAAAATAGGGGTGGATAATTATCTTTTTCGCGCCTTCCTCGACGCATTTCTTTATCGTATCCGCGATCTCCGGCTCCGCGAATTGGAGATAGGCCACCTTTACACAGTTAGCGGCGCAATTCGGATGAATGGCGTTGTGTAAAAGCCTGCCTGCGAGTTCGATATTGTTGGCGTCTTTTTTCGGACTGCCGTGTCCTATGAGTATGATGTTTTCCACGAGGTCTCCTTTATGAAATCTACAAAATTTACGGCTGCGCCAGGATTGCTTCCGAAATGGACATGCACATAACTTGCGAGCGTATTTTTAAATTTATAACCCGATGCGTTAATAAGCTCGCCGTGATTGTTTTTTGTCGAATAAATGCCGGCTATCGCCGGGGACAGTCCCGATTCTACAACTCCGCTAACCCCACCTAACCTCCCCTTATTTAAGGGGAGGCAGGGAGGGGTTACGGGGACAGTCCCCTCCTCCCTGCCGCACTGTCGCACTATTGAACCGTCTTTAATTTCCGCATAGTGAAACTCATGCCCTCTCAACTTGTCTCCTTTTTTGCCGAGGATGCAGTCGTCCTCTAATTCAATCTCCCTATATCCCAGCCGTGAAAGTTTGTCTCTCATCTGCATTTCAAAAGGGAAAATTCCTGCCATCTTATAAAATTCCCCCTTAGAAAAGGGGGACAGGGGGTTGTCGTCTATTTCTCTTTTTTTAGTCCGTATGCCTTTTGACAGATACATCAATCCGCCGCATTCAGCATATATCGGCTTGCCTGAAATAGCCCATTTATAAATATCTTCAATCATAGATTTATTTTTTGATAATGCCTCTGCATAAAGCTCAGGATAGCCTCCACCAATATATATCGCATCTGCTTTATCAGGGATTGCTGAATCAGAGAGGGGACTGAATTTAACTATCTCTGCGCCTGTGTCTTTTAATAAATCCAGATTGTCTTCGTAATAAAAGCAGAAGGCTTTGTCATAGGCAACGGCGACCTTTAGGGGTGGAGAAGATGCAACCACCCCCCCATGCCCCCCCTTGGTAAGGGGGGGGGTAAGGGGGGGTAAACTTTCCATAATTTTGTTTATATCTACATGCTTCAAAACTGTCTCAGCGAGCTTCTCTATGTTTTCATCCGTAATCGGATTTTCCTCTGCAACGGTCAGGCCAAGATGCCTGTGTGGTATCTCAAAATTCAAATCTCTCGGCAGATAGCCTAATACTGTTACATCCTGTACGTTGTCTTTCAGCCGTTTGAAATGATTTTCTGACGCCACGCGGTTGAAGATAACTCCGGCTATCCGAATGGGTGAATCGGTGAATGGGTGAATCGGTGAATAAGAAACAAACCCTCTCACAATTGCTCCTGCGCTTTCGGCCATGCCATAGGCGTCAACAACTAAAATTACAGGCAGGTTAAGCAGTCCTGCCAGTTTTGCCGTGCTGTATTCACCGTCATACATTCCCATTGCGCCTTCAATAATTGCTATGTCTGCATCAGTAGAATATTTATGAAAACACTCTTTAACATAATCCTCGCCGCACATCCAGATATCAAGATTCCTGGACGGCCTGCCTGTGATAATCCTGTGAAGGCCGGAATCTATAAAATCAGGGCCTGCCTTGAACGGCTGGACTTTCAGCCCCCTTTTCTTCAAGGCAGCCATAAGTCCAAGCGTTATGGTCGTTTTTCCGCACCCGCTGTGAGTGCCCGCTATGATAAAACCGTTTGGCATAGTTAAAATTCCCTCTACTCTTACCTGTCATTCCGAGCGCTGCGAAGAATCTCGTTCCCTTCGCTTTGCTCAGGATATGCTTTTGAGATTGCTTCGGCTGACTTCATCAGCCTCGCAATGACATTTAGTAATCGCATATTATCCTCTCTTGATTTGACCGCAATTCTGATATAAGCTCCGTCAAGTCCTTTGAAATTGGAACAGTCCCTCACAATGATGCCTTTATTCCTCAATGCCGATATTATTTCTTTTGCATGGTTTATCCTTAATAAATAATAATTTGCCTCTGACGGGATGTAACTAATCTCCAGTCTTTTGAATCCCTTTTCCAAAAAATCTTTTTCCCGTTTGATTACCCTGAAAGTCTTTTTTTTGAATGCAGCATCATTGAAAACTGCAACCCCTGCTGTTTGTGCGAGAGTATTCACTGTCCACGGCTCTTTATGGTTTTTTATGGTTTCAATGATATTTAATGGAAATACTCCATATCCAATTCTTAAGCCGGACAGCGCATAGAATTTTGTCAGTGACCTTAAGACTATCAGATACGGATTTTTCTCAACCTCTTTGATTACGCTTTCTTCCGGCACAAAATCTATAAACGCCTCGTCAATAATGAGATAACATTTAAGCTTTCTTGAAGCATCAGCGATTTTTATTACATTAGTTTTTTTAAGCGCTCTGCCCGTAGGGTTGTTGGGATTGCAGAGAAAAGCCAGATTAACTGGAGCATTAGAGCAGTAGCGCAGTAGTTCAGTAGTATTTTCTCCCGGCTGTTCTGCTGTTCTCTGCCCCAGAAAGTCTGCGACTTTCCGGGGACCCCGGCTGTTCTGCTGCTCTAAAGCCTCTATAAATGTGTCTGTGTTTATATCAAAGTTATCTTCTTTTTTTAACTCATAACTCATAACTCTTAACTTATTACTGATTCTGCACGCCCTCTCATATTCAGAAAATGTTGGCGCAGGGATAAGAACCCTTTCAGGCCTCAATGCCCGGGCCACAAGGTAAATCAGTTCTGTGCTTCCGTTTCCGCATATGATGGATTCAGGATTTATCTTATGTTGCTTTGAGAGTTGCAGCCTTAATCTTTTCGCATCAGGGTCTGGGTAATTATATAAGCGCTTCGCATTATCTTTTATAGCTGAAATTGCGCTCCTCGGAATGCCAAGAGGATTGATTGATGCGCTGAAATCTATTATGTTCTTTTCATTCAGACGAAGTTTTTCTGAAAGGATGTATATGTTCCCTCCGTGAGTTTCCTGCATCACGCCCCTCCTTTTAAGGATAAGACTGCTATGGCTGTCGCAATGCCTAAGATAGATGATGCCTTTACAATAGAGATAGCTTGCTCGGATGCCCTGTTGTAGTCCTCTGTCCTTACATTGCCAATGTATGGCTTTTCAATAACAATGCCTCCGTATGCAGCTGGGCCTCCCATTCTGATTCCGAGTGCGCCTGCCATTGCAGCCTCAGGGATACCGCTGTTCGGGCTGCGATGTTTGCTGCCATCACGGAGCATAGTTTTAATTGAGGTAAACGGGTGAATGGGTGAATGGGTGAATAGCCGAATCAGAAAAGATGATATGGCAATTAATATGCCGGTTATTCTTGCGGGTATATAATTGGCAATATCATCCAGTCTGGCTGCGGCCCGGCCGAAATGAATATATCTGTCATTCCTGTATCCGACCATTGAGTCAAGCGTGTTTATAGCCTTATATGCCATGGCAAGCGGGAGCCCTCCGACAACAAGATAAAATACGGGAGCTATAACGCCGTCCGAGAGGTTTTCAGCAAGGCTCTCCATTGTTGCCTTAAGTATCTCTTTTTCCGTGAGGGCATGGGTGTCGCGCCCGACAATCATTGAGAGCCTTTCCCTTGCGGATTTTATGCTGCTGTTTGTAACAGCTTCAATCACTGCTCGCGCAGAGTTAATTAATTCATGGACAGCGATTGTGGTTGAAGTAAGATAAACAAGGAAAATTATGCCTATCAGGTGAAGGGGTGATCCGCCTGAGGCGGAGGTGAATGGGTGAATGAGTAAATATGAAGTTGTCTCGCATATGAAAAATGTAATTCCAAAAACAGAGGCAATAATTATAAATACCAAAAGCATGCCCCCTATTTTTTCTTGAAATGGCGATTTAAAATGCCTTCTCAAGAATATCTCTGTTTTGCTAATAGCCCCTCCCATTATTCTTACAGGATGCGGCAGCCATCCGGGGTCTCCGATAGCGAGGTCAAGCAAGAACGCAGCTATCAGTATCGCAGGCGGGATGATAAATGCTGAATAATTGAGTGTCATAACCTTATAAGCCTCTTCAGAAAATTCATATCAATGTTTTCCCGCACAATATGCGCAAGGTTATCAATGGCTTTGTCTTTAATGTCTGCATATATTGCAGTTGAGTCCAGCGGACGAAGCCCTTTTGTTTTTCGCGCCTGGTTGATAATCTCCCTTCTAAAGCTGTCATTCTCAAAAATACCGTGCAAATATGTCCCCCAGCAGTTGCCTTTTTTAGAGCCGTCATAAATCGGTGAATCGGTAATCCGCCTGAGGCGGAGGTTAATGGGTGAAAGGGATGTGAGTCTTTTTATCTTAAATAATCCAATATCACCCTTGCTTGTTCCCATGTGGATTTCATAGCCTCTCAATAGCTGATAGCTCATAGCCGATAGCTCATAGTTTTTATCGCCATGAGCCATGAGCCATGAGCCATCAACCAATTCCGCTTCAACCCTGCTCGTAATCTTATCTCTATCAAACATTGTCTCTATATCCAGAAGTCCTAAGCCGTCCACTTCTTTATGCGGGCTTTCAATGCCGTGAGGGTCATATATCTTTTTGCCGAGCATCTGGTATCCGCCGCACATGCCCATAATCTGTATGCCCTTTGAATAAGCCAGTTTAATGCTTTCATCAAGACGGGTCTCTTTCAGGAACATCAGGTCTTTTACGGTATTTTTTGAACCGGGGATGATTACCATGCCAGCGTTCTCTATCTCTGACGAATTTCTGGAATAAACAATCTCAACATCAGGCTCACACATGAAAGGGTCAAAATCAGTGAAGTTGGCAATATATTGAAGGTGCAATATAACTATCTTAATTTTTATCTTTTCTGATTTTGAATCTTGAATTTTGAATTTTGAATTGCTGCCTTGCAGCGATAATCCATCCTCTTCAGGCAAATCTATATTGTTAATATAAGGCAGTACGCCTATTACTGGTTTTCCAGTCTTTTCGCTGAGCATTTCAAGCCCGGGCTTGAGAATTTCTAAATCTCCTCTGAATTTGTTTATGACAAAACCCTTAATGTGCCTGCTGTCTTTACCGAGGAGTTTAACGGTTCCATAAAGCGATGCAAATACACCGCCCTTATCTATATCACCGACTAAAATTATAGGCGCTTTTGCATGTTTCGCAATGGACATATTCACAATGTCAACATCCATAAGATTTATTTCCGCAGGGCTTCCGGCGCCTTCCATTATTATCAGTTCATATTTTTTGGAAAGCCTGTTGAAAGATTTTATTACTGCTTTCCACGCCTCACTGCAAAAAGGGGACATTGTCTCCCTTTTGCAATCCCCCTCACCTTTTACGAATGCATGATATTCTTTTGCTTGCATTGTTGAATGAACCTTGCCGTGAATAATAACCTGCGAGCCAGCCTCACCTGATGCCTTGAGCAATATTGGGTTCATATCAACCGTTGGCTCTATCTTTGCTGCCTCTGCCTGAAGCGCCTGCGCCCTTCCTATCTCTCCGCCCTCAAGTGTTATATAAGAATTCAGCGCCATGTTCTGAGCCTTGAACGGAGCCGCATTCAAGCCGGCGTCTTTAAAAATCCTGCATAGGGCGGCAACAAGCAGGCTTTTTCCTGCGCCGGAGCCTGTGCCCTGAATCATCAATGTCTTAGCCAATGGCAACACCATTTAAAAGTTTTACAACTGGATACTTTTCCCAAAACTCTATGATGTTAACTGCTGCAAAATCCTGTTCAATCCTGAATATGTTTTCCAGAGGGATTCCCATTACATGACAAAGTATTATCCTGTTGACTCCTCCATGAGCCGTTATCGCAATATTCAATGCTGGGGACAGTCCCGATTCTACGACTTCGCTAACCCCACTTAACCTCCCCTTATCTAAGGGGAGGCAGGGAGGGGTTATAGGGACAGTCCCCTTATGATTATCTATAATTTTGTTCAAGGCAGATATTACCCTCTCCCTTACCTCAACAGTGCTTTCTCCATCAACAGGACTGTACCTGAGAGGATTTCCTGCCCACGCCTCAAACTCCTGAGGGTATTTCTCTTTTATTTCTGTAAAGCTCATCCCTTCCCAAATCCCAAAATTTCTTTCCCGCAAATCAGATATTACAATGGGTTTTAAGCAGTGCGGTTCTGCAATTATCTCAGCGCTCTTTAAAGCCCTGCTTAGGGGAGATGTATAAACGGCGTTCAAACCGTTATAGGTCTTATAGGAATTATAAGACCTATTTAAGCGCTTGGCAACTTGCTCCATCTGTCTTTGCCCATTTTCAGAAAGCGGCACATCAATGCTTCCTTTATAGCGCTTTGTTTCGCTTCCTTCTGTTTCGCCGTGTCTGATTAAATAGAGAGTCGTGACCATATTATCACCATAAATAAAAAGGCTATTTCCGTAAGCTCGCTTATTGCGCCAAGCGTATCTCCTGTCAGCCCGCCGAATTTTTTATTAAAGAAATAAACTGATATGCGGCAGAAAGAATACAATACTCCAAAGAGAATCGCATAAAAAACATGCTGATTCCCAAGAGCATAACGGCTTGAGAGCGTCTGTATTAATATTAATATGAGAATAAGAAGCAAAGTAGAAATTGCAGCCTCTTTAAAGCCGGTTTTGTTCATAAAGATTTTGCCCAAACCATCTTCCCGCGCAGCCCTGCCGTGAAGCATTGACACAACCATGGCCCACTTTGAAAATACCGGCATAAGAAGCAATGATGAATAATAAGTAAACGGCAGAAAATGTGACAGGTTTTTGAGCGCCAAATACTTCAGCAGCAGTATAAAAACTATCGCTGTCACGCCTGCAGGGCCTGTTGAACCGTCTTTCATTACAGAGAGCCTTTTTTCTTTATCCTTTTTAAAATCACCTGATGACTTAACGGCAATGGCGTCAAACGTGTCCGCAAGCCCGTCAAGGTGAAAGCCTCCGTTTGACAGCACAAGTATGAGCAATACTATTGCAATAACCAGGTCCTGATGGAAGAATATGCCTGATACATAGTCCGCAGCTATTAACAATATTCCTTGAAGGAAACCGACTACAACAAAGACTGATGCGCTTTTTGCAATATCATCCTCATCCCCAGCCAAAGTTTTTTTGACAGGAATTATCGTAAGAAACTGAAATGCAAGCAGTAGCGCAGTAGCGCAGTAGCGCAGTAGCGCAGTAGTCTTTAATCCTACTGCTCCGTTGCTCCGCTGCTCCGTTGCTCTAATTTTTACTTTCACTTGATACCCCTGCCTCGCCGAATGTCGCCATTTCCTTATATATTTTTAATCCGGCCTCTATCATAAGCATTGCCAGCGCCGCGCCTGTGCCCTCGCCGAGCCTTAAATTCAAATCAAGTATCGGCTCTAATCCAATCTTTTCAAGGATTGCCTTATGCCCTATCTCAACTGAATTATGAGCTGCAAACATGTAATCCTTAACTTTGGGTTCAATGCAATAGGCGATTAATGCGCCGGTAGTTGATATGAATCCGTCAATAACAACAGGAATCCTGTTTGAAGCAGCGCCGAGTATCAATCCTGCAATGCCTCCAATCTCTGCGCCGCCGACCTTTGAAAGCACATCTATCGCATCCTCAGGATTTGGCTTGTTTAATTCAATGCCTTTTTCAATAACCTTAATCTTATTTTGCAGTGATTCATCAGTTATTCCTGTGCCTTTGCCGGTTACTTCGGAGACAGGCCTTCCTGTAAGCACTGCGGCGATGGCGCTTGACGGCGTTGTATTGCCAATACCCATATCGCCTGTGCCGAAGAGCTTAAAGCCTTTTTTTGCATATCCGTTTGCCAGCTCAATCCCTGTTTCCATGCACTTTATTGCTTCCTTTCTTGTCATAGCTGGTTCTTTTGCGAAGTTTTTTGTGCCGTTTATTACCTTTTTAGAAATGAAAGCTGTGTAAGGGGACAGTCCCGATTCAAATCCCCCCTTGCCCCCCTTTACTAAAGGGGGGATGGGGGGATTATTCGCCCGTAAATCTTGGGACAGTCCCCAGTCAAAATCAACGCCTATATCAACAACAATGACATCTGCGCCTGCATGTCTTGCAAGCACATTTATCCCTGCGCCGCCCCTCAGAAAATTAAGCACCATCTGCTGCGTTACTTCTTTTGGAAATGCCGAGACCCCCTCTTCAGTTACGCCGTGGTCGCCGGCAAAGGTAAATATAACTTTTTTATCCAGCATTGGTTTTTTATTTTCTGTCATGGCTACAAGCCTTCTTGCAAACTCCTCAAGCCTTCCGAGACTGCCGAGAGGTTTTGTGAGGTTGTCAAGATGTTTTTGAGCCATGTCAGACCACTCTCCGTTTACCGCCTTGATATTTTTTAAAGTGGCATTCAACAAGTCCATAGTTGTCTCCTATTCATGAGTTTTTATTTTTATCGGTATTCCCGCAGTCACAAGATATACCTCATCTGCAATCCCAGCAACCTTCTGGTTTAAACAGCCTGATAAATCCCTGAATCTCCTTGACAGTTCATTGTCAGGGACAATTCCCATCCCGACCTCGTTTGAGACAATGAACGTCCGTGAAGCGTTAGGCGTAAAGCGTAATGCGTTAATCAAACCTTCAATTTCTTTGTTGGCGTCAAAATTGTTTAGCATCAGATTTGACAGCCAGAGAGTCAGGCAGTCAAGAAGAATCACATTGTATTTGTCCTGAATATCCTTTATTAATGCTGAGATATTCAACGGCTCTTCAAATGTCATCCACTCTTCTGTCCGCTCTTTTTTATGTTTATCAATCCTCTCCTTCATCTCATCATCCAATGCCTGCGCGGTGGCAATATACGCCTTTTTGCCTGAATAGAGAGCTGCCTTTTCTAATGCAAACCTGCTTTTGCCGCCTCTTGCGCCGCCTATAATAAAGGTTATCAATTCACCCCCAAAAATAAAAAATCCCCAGAACCCAAAATAGGATTCCGAGGATTGCACCCTGATTCACTTCATCCCCGCCTTCCTCTACGGAAAGGCTCTTTAGTTCATAGTTCATTGCTCATAGTTCATTGCAAAAAACCATGAGCTAAAGGCTATGAGCTATCAGCTAATCATTGTTGTTCACAGGCAGGTCTTCTGGCTCTCCCAACCTTTGCCAGCCTTCCCATCCCGATATTATCGGGACAGTGGCGTATTACCGGCAAAGGCTTTAATTCCGACCATCTGGGCGGAATCGAGATTACAGCGGCGGGACCGCTCCTGAATTTAACAGGATTCCCTATTAAGCCTTTTTAGCGCCCGAACTATTTATAGTGTTACAGCAAACGAATCAAAAAAGCAAGGGGGCGAATTGCTGAAGCAAGGGAATTTTGTTTGACATCGCACTTTTATTTCTTATATGCTATTAAAGAGCAAAACAGACATGAGATTCTTTCCTAAAGAAATAGACTTTTTCGAGATATTTGACAGGGCTGCATTAAATGTCACAAAGGCAGCCGCTCTCCTTGTTTCTCTGTTGGAAAACTTTGACAATATTGAGGCGAAGGCAAAGGAGATATATGAGGTTGAACAGGACGGCGATATGCTGACCCACGATATAATGAAAAAGCTCAACAAGACCTTTATTACCCCCATAGACAGAGAAGATTTACATGCCCTGGCCTCAAGTCTGGATGATGTCCTGGATCTGATATGGGCTTCTGTTGACAGGCTGTCTGTTTTCAAGATAACCAAACCTACAAAAGAGGCTATTGCAATGTCTAAAGACCTTCTTACAACCGCTGAGGTCATTCATAAAGCGATAAAAAAATTAAAAGGGAAGAACTATTCTTATGTGCAGGAGTACTGCATTGAGATAAACAGACTGGAGAACAGAATAGACAGAGGATTCAGAGATGCGCTCGGGGCGCTGTTTGACGATGTGAAAGACCCTATTCTCATAATAAAGTGGAAGGAAATATACGAACATCTTGAAGATGCATCTGATAGGTGCGAGGATGTTGCCAATGTCCTTGAGTCTATAGTCCTAAAGTATGCATGATACGTTTGTTCTTCTTATCTGTGTAATAGTTCTTGCGGCAGTCTTTGATTTTCTTAATGGTTTTCACGACACGGCTAATGCGATAGCCACATCAGTATCAACGAGAGTTCTTTCCCCTAAAGCTGCCGTTTCTATGGCTGCGGTATTAAACATGGCCGGAGCGCTGTCAGGGACGGCTGTTGCCAAGACAGTAGGGGCGGGACTTATAGAGACTGCAAGCGTCACACAGATAACAGTTATATCTGCGCTTTTAACAGCCATAATATGGAACATAATAACCTGGTATTTCAGCCTGCCGACGTCTTCAAGCCATGCAATTCTTTCAAGTCTGGTAGGCGCCGGGATAGCTACTGCAGGAACAAAAGTTATTATCCAAAAAGGAGTTTATACAATTCTTTTTGGTTTGATTTTTTCTCCTTTTGTAGGCCTCGCATTAGGTTTCTTGCTTATGTTATTTCTTATGTGGGTATTTAAACGCTCTGCGCCGTCATTGGTCTCAAGACTCTTCAACAAGCTCCAGATTGTTTCAGCAGCCTACATGGCTTTTAGCCACGGCAGCAACGATGCTCAAAAAACCATGGGCATTATAACAATGGCATTGGTCAGCTATAGCGGGCTGTCTGATTTCCATGTTCCGTTGTGGGTAATCGTCATGTGCGCTGTTGCAATGGCTATGGGCACAGCGGCAGGCGGCTGGAGAATCATCAAGACCCTGGGCGTGCGTCTTGTACATCTAATGCCGATTAATGGTTTTGCGGCAGAGGCAGCCGCTGCTACGGTTATAGAGATTGCATCAAGGATAGGACTTCCGCTCTCAACCACGCATATCATATCCTCAACCATAATGGGCGTTGGAGCATCCAAGAGGTTGTCAGCAGTAAGGTGGGGCGTAGGCGGAAATATCATAATGGCATGGCTGCTTACACTGCCTGTATGCGGTGTTCTTGCATGGGCTATCTGTAAAGCAATTCTTCTGTTGGTCTAATGAAAATCCGGATGATAAATGGATATGCAGAAGATGTCAGGCGCCATATCCTGCATATCCAACATTAGCCCATGAAAGCAAAGAAATCAGGCAGTGAACTTTTTTATGATGTGTTTGAAAGCCCTGTTGGAAGGCTGTTTCTTTTTTTTTCAGGAAAAAGTCTTGCAGGGGTATCTTTTGAAAAGCCGGATTGCAGAAGAAGAGAGGCGCCTGAATCATTTAACAAAGAACTGAACAATTATTTTGAAGGCAAGAGAGAAGGCTTTAAGCAGGCGACGGTATTTTTGGAAGGCACGGATTTTGAGAAAAAGACATGGCTTGCATTAAAAGAAATCCCATACGGAGAGACGCGCACCTACAAATGGCTTTCTGAAAAAATAGGGAGTCCGAAGGCAAGCAGGGCGGTAGGACAGGCGCTTAGCAGGAACCCGATTCCGATAGTCCTGCCATGCCACAGGATAATTGAGTCTGACGGCTCAATCGGAGGCTACTCATCTGGTGTTGATATAAAAAGAAGGCTGCTTGAGATGGAATACTATAACGCTTTATCAAGAAAGCTTTAAGCTGAGAGCTGTCGGCTGAGAGCTATTTAAAAGGAGAAAAAATGGCAAAGGTAAAAGAAGGAGACACAATAAGCGTTCATTACACAGGCAAACTTGAAGACGGAACAGTCTTTGATTCTTCTGAAGGCGGCGCGCCTCTAAAATTCAAGGCAGGCGGAGGAGAGTTTCTGAAAGGGCTGGAAGGCGGCGTTATAGGAATGGAAATCGGAGATGCAAAGACAATCAGAATCCCCGCTGAAGAAGGATACGGCATTTACACGAAGGAAAAGGTTTTTGAATTTGGCAGAGACAGGGCGCCTGAAAACTTTGACCCTGAAATCGGGCAGCAGCTTCAAATGTACAGGGCTGACGGTATGCCTATAACAGTTAAAGTTACCGGCAAAACAGAAAAGGCATTTATCATGGACTGCAACCATCCGTTGGCGGGAAAGAATCTGGTGTTTGAGATAAAGCTTGTGGAGATTGCGTAAAGAGGCCAGCCACCTGCAAAATAATGCTGGATAATTTTATTTTGACTAAATTTTATTATTGGCATATAATACCCATGACTACATGAACGCTGAATTGATAGAGCATTCAAAGGTTATTGATGAATTAGGCAATACTGCTGAAATTAATTTATGGAAATTGCCAAAACCTACAGATGATAAACCGCACGGATATAAATATTCCCTAGTTTATATTGTAGAGGATAAGCGGGTAATCGGCTATGACAATGCAGAAAGCAAGGGAGACCATAGGCATATCAGAGGAGCGGTAAAACCCTATAAGTTTATTAATATATGGAAACTGATAGAGGACTTTAATAGAGACATAGAAAAATTTAGGAGGGGTGAGTTATGAGAATAAAAAAAATCAAAATAGGCATTAAAGACTTAAAAACAGCCTTAAGGGAATTTGCTGAGAGTGCCGATGCTATTGAGCGGGGAGAGACTGTCAAGAAGGAAACAGGCGTTTATTTCACAAGCTTTGAGGCGTTCAGGAAGATATTGACACCCAAGAGACTTGAACTCCTGCATATAATCAAGATTCAGAAACCTTCTTCAATTAATGAGCTTGCGAGAATGGCAAAGAGGGATGTAAAGAATGTGGCAGAGGATGTGAAATATCTTGAACAAACAGGGCTGATAGAGAAAAAAGAGACAGACAATAAGACTGCCCCGGTAACTAAGTATGACCGGATAGCCTTGGAGATTGCGGTTTAAAAGTCAGGGGATAGGATGGTGCATGTATTGAACGTCTATCCCCTCGGTTGGTAGTTGTGCTCAATATTTTGAAGGATGCTTTTTAAAATACTCTAAATTGTCAGAGAATAGCGAGGGTCTTTTGAGATTGAATTAGCTGGAAACTTTATCTGATATACGCCTCGGTGACGTATCTTCTCATCATCCTGTGGCTGTTGAAGTAGTAGGCATTTTTGCCTATGGCATTCTGCATCATTCTTATCCAGGTATGCCTGTCGCTGTAATACATCGGGATTATAATGGACTCCAGCTTGCTGTATAAATCATCAGCATCTCTTTTATCTATTGCGGCAGCATCTTCTGTAAGTATTGTCTCTGTAGGGCTTGGACCAATAGCCCATCCCGTAAAACCCTCAATGTGCCCCTCTATCCACCAGCCGTCAAGCACGCTGAAGTTTATCACGCCGTTATGAGCGGCCTTCATGCCGCTTGTGCCTGACGCCTCATGCGGCCTGAGAGGCGTGTTAAGCCATATATCAACGCCGGAGACGAGCTTAAGCGCTTTCTCCATATCATAGTTTTTCAGGTAGGCTATGTTAATTTTTCCTTTTAACTTTTCCTTTATGACATGGATTTTTTCTATCAGCCATTTGCCGTTATCGTCTTTCGGATGCGCCTTGCCTGAATAGACAAGCTGTATCTTCCCCGATGCAATCCTTTCAATTCTGTCCATGTCGCTGAAAATCAGGTCGGAGCGTTTATACGCGGTGGCCCTGCGCGCAAATCCTATTGTAAGGGTGTCGTAATCCATGCCTGCTTTTGTCTCTGAATTTATAAAATCAATGAGAACTTTTTTTGCTTCAATATGGGCTGTCCATAATTCTTCTTCGGGTATTTTGTCTACTCTCACAAAGAGTTCAGGTTCGTTAGCCCAGCCCGGCAGGTATTTGTCATAAAGTCTTTTGAAGCTGTCGCAGGTCCAGGTATAGCTGTGCACGCCGTTTGTTATTGCAGATATCTCATAACCGGGGAACATATTTTTTGAAACATCTCTGTGCTTTTTGGCAACACCGTTAACGAACTCGCTCAAGTGTAAAGCAAGCATAGTCATATTTAAATTGTCTTTACCGCCAAGCTCCTTCATTACATTCAGAGGTATTAATTCTCCCATTACCCGCAGGATTAAATCATACGAGAATTTGTCATGGCCTGCTTCAACAGGGGTGTGGGTTGTAAATACGCATATATTTTTTACCCTGTCAACATCCCACACAAGCCGCTCGTCCCACACGTCTTCTATCGGCCTTTTATATCTGAGCAGCAATTCCAGCGTAAGAAGACTGGCATGTCCCTCATTCATGTGATATTTTTTTATCTCAAATCCGAGTTCATAGAGCATCCTGACGCCCGCTATGCCGAGGACGATTTCCTGTTTCAGCCTGTATACATGGTCGCCTCCATAGAGGTAAGAGGTAATCTCTTTGTCATCAGGGGAGTTTTCTTCGGTGTCAGTATCAAGAAAAAACACAGGGATGCTTCCGCCTGTCAGACTTTTTACAATGTAAAGCCACGCCTGAACAGCGACAGCTCTTCCCTCTATCTGCACATATACCTTTGCAGGAAGAAGGGTCATCTGTTTTGACGGCTCCCATAGTGTCGGCGTCTCCGTCTGCCTTCCTCTTTCGTCTATCTCCTGCGTGAAATATCCTTTTTTGCTGAGAAGGGTTACAGCAGCCATCGGGAGTTTAAGGTCAGCTCCTGATTTAATCGTATCTCCTGCGAGCACCCCAAGACCGCCGCTGTAAGTGGGGATGTTATTGGCAATCCCTATCTCCATTGAGAAATAAGCAATCTTCGGCTCCTTTGTGAATTCCTGTAACTGAGGCAAAAAATTGTTCATATAGGGTTTACCCCTGCTTCTCTGAATCCCTTTGCCCTAAAGAGACAGCTGTCACACCTGCCGCAGGGAACGAAAGAAGTTATGAGTTTAGATTTATGAGTTGAGACTACCCCCCTTTTAATCCCCCCCTTGATAAGGGGGGGCTGGGGGGGTAAAGGCTGCGGGTCATAACAGCTCCATGTCAGGGAATAGTCCAGTCCTAATTCTGTTCCTCGTTTAATTATCTCTGCCTTTGTAAGCCGGAGGAGAGGGGCTTTAATAGCGAATCTGATTTTTCCTTCCACCGACGCCTTTGTTGCAAGGTTTGCCATTTTTTCAAAGGCCTTCAGATATTCGGGACGGCAGTCCGGATAACCGCTGTAATCAACTGCATTTGCGCCGATAAATATATTTCCGGCCTTAAGCGCCTCGGCCCATGCAAGCGCAAACGAAAGAAAGATTGTATTGCGGGCAGGGACATAAGTGACGGGGATATCCGTGATGCGTAATGCGTGATGCGTGATGCGTAATGCGTAATGCGTGATGCGTGATGTATCTTTTGACTCATTACGCATTACGCCTAACGCTTTACGATCTTTCGGGACTTCCATCTCCGATGTCAGGGCTGAGCCTCCGATTGCTCTTAGATTAAATTTTATTACGAGATGTTTTTTTATTTTTAATGCTAAGGCGACTTTTTTTGCCGCCTCAAGTTCTATTTTATGTCTCTGATTATAATCAAAACTCAGGGCATATACCTCATAACCCTCGTGCTTTGCTATTGCTGCTGTTGTGGAAGAATCTATCCCGCCGCTTAATAGCACAACCGCTTTAGGGATTGGGGATTGGGGATTGGGGGTCGGGGATTGGATTTTTTTTCTAATCCCTAACCCCTGTCCCCTAACCCCTGTTTTAATAAACGTCATCCTCTGTGCCTTCTTTTCCGTCAGGCCCTGTGCTGAAGAGGACAAAGTCATCTGCCGCCGGTTTATAGATATACTGTCTGCCCCACGAATCAGCCGTTTTTGCTATCTGCTCAATTGATTGTGGATAAGAGCCATTCTCATATTTGTATGCCTCAATAATAAATCTTATGTTATCTATATCTGCTGATGTTTTAATTCTGTCAGCGCCCTCAGACCGCTGTGCCGGGAATGAGATTACCGCAATAGAAAGGCTGGCCAAGAATATAAGCGGAGTAATAAATGAGGGGTAGGGAATGCCCTTTTTCGCGGCTGGCGACGTCTTATGTAAAGAAATTGAAGGAGCTACAGGAGCAGCCTCTTTAGGCTCTATAACGCCTTTTTCCATCAGAGATACAAGAGACTTGGACGCCTGAAAACTGTCCATACGGCTGGAGTCAATTATTGTGCTGACATCGCTTTCAGCGTCCACGAACCTGAGAATCTCCTCTTCATCAGAGGTAAGCGCTCCGCCTCCGGCGCCTGATTTGCCGGTTTTTTCAAAGATGGCGTCCGGGGTTAACTTGCCTTCTATCAGCGACCATTCATCCACGATGCGGAGTCCTTCCATCAGGACGTGCTGGGTGTCAAGCGATACAGGCGTCTCCTTGTCAACTGGCACTCCCTGCGGAGAAAACTCATAGTTTCCCTCCTTCCAGCCGAAGAGATGAATCACTGTCTCGGTTATCTGTGTTGTAAGAATTTCCTGTATCTGTTCTTTTCCGATAAGACCCTTTTTTATAAGGATGCTGCCAAGTTTTTCTCCTCCGCCTGAAGCGGATGACTGCTGTTCCTCAAGGGCTTTTTGGAGGTCTTCCTCTTTGATAAGGCCGTTCTTTAACAGCAGGCTGCCGAAGCGGTTTGCCTCAACTTTTCTCTTTGTCTCTGCCGATATAATATTGCCCTCATAGAACATCAGCCTAACTCTGTCCATCCTGCCTTCAAGCGTGAGGACGCCTGTTTTACGCTGAAAATATATAAGCTGCAGGATGTCTGCCAGTCCGAATTCTTTTAAATCGCCTTCTAAAGACATCTTCTACTTCAGCCTCCTTCGCGCATCTATATTAGAGATAAGGTATAAAAGAGCCATAATTACTAACGCCGGGATTGTAATCCAGCTATGTGAAAACAGTGAAAGCCCGGTAGAAAATAACGGTCTAACCAATATCAAAAGCAGCAGGAAAAGGAACAGCCACAGGAATAAGGTTCCCGAGAGAATTCTCCCCCAATAAATATGGGCTATCCCGGGCGGGGCAAAAGAAAGGAAACTGACTATACGCCTTTTTTTCTTCTGGAATTCCTGCACCTCAAGCTGTTTTGCCACCATCATCCTTGAATCAAGGGCGTCAAGTTTAATAAGAGACTTATAGCATAAAGAGCACATCTCCCCCCAGAGCTTTCCCTTCCCGCACTTTCCGCAGAGTATTACGCCGCACCGCCGACACCTGTATGCCTTGTGTTTAAAGCCGACGTCAATTATGCAAAACAGCGCCAATAGGGCTATAGAGACGATGACTGAAGATGCGGAATTCAGAGGAGAGATTTTTATCTCCGAGCCGCTCGGAGCGCTGTCTTTCGCATATTTCCATAGGGCAGACATCGGAAGGGTTTCGTCAATGACAAAACGGTTCGGATTCCGGCTTGCGGTTGACGAGAATTGGGATACGGATTCACTGTTAAGTTTTATGGCTTCATTGAAATATTCCTCTCCTTTTGCAAAGTCAAGTGTTTCTCTTGATACCTGGCTGAGATTGTAATAAGCTGATGCAAGCGGTTTCAATTCTATGGATTTTTTATATGAATCTTTTGCCGCAGCCATATCATTGACGCGGACATAGCAGCTGCCGAGATTGACATAAGCCCGCGAATCAGGATATGAGGCTAAAAGTTTTTTATAGGCAGCTATCGCCTCTTCATAGCGGCCTTCCCTCTTGAGCGCAAGCCCATAAGAAAAAAGGGATGTAAAATCATCTTTATTTTTAAGAATGGAGGAGGCGTATTTATTGTCCCTGCTTTCATTTACAGCCGAAACAGCCCTGAGTTCAGGAGCTGGCGCTGAGAGGAACATGTTTATCATGCGCAAGCAGAAAGGAGATAGAAGGAGAAACAAAATAGACGCATAAACAACAGCCTTATTCATTCCTCTGAAATACAGCCCCAGAAGAAGCAGAGAGCCTGTCATAAAGAATAAAGGGCCGAGAAAAGATAGCGGGACAAGCAGCAGGGCAATTAAAATCTTTTTCTTGTTTTCCTTAATATCATGAGACAAAAGAGGGGTATCTATAAAAAACCTTACAGCTAAAACCAAGGCAAGCGCAACAACAAAAGAAAGCGTCAGGCTTGCGGTAAAAAGCCCTGAAATGCTCATCATCCACCAGAAATTTTCCTTGTAAGCCTTAAATCCTTTGACAGTATAATCAAGGCTTTCAAATATGCCTTTTGCCGAAGGCGAAAAACTTATCCTTGCCATTTCAAAATATGCCGGCGGTAAATCCGGAGAATACTTTATTGCCTCTGTTAAAAGGCTCTTGGCTCTTGATGGGTCAGCGTGGGCTTTTTTTATCAAGACATACGAATAAGGCTCATTGTTTTTAAGTCCCCGGTCAATGCGCGCTTCGTAGGCGTCTTCAGCTAAGGATGAGGATGAAAATGCAAAGGTAAAAAGCAGAAATGCAACAGTAATATAAATGGTGAATAGGCAAATAAGTTTTTGCGATTCACCGTAATGTTTTTTCATTTTGTCTCTTGAATTTTTAACTGCCCTGATGTTGTTCTCCAATCTTTTTTTCAGTCCCTTTGATAATCCTCTCTATATTCCCGATATGCCGCAATAAAATTAAAACTGTAATCATGGCTGAGATTAATACTTTTATCCCCACAGGGGGGTTCTTGTCAAACAGAAACACATTTACAGGAAGAAGCCCGAATGATACTATCGCTCCAAGAGAAGAATATTTTGTGATAAGCGCTGTAACAAACCATATTATAAGTGTAAGTATAGCAACTTGGGGAGAATAAATCACTAAAACCCCGAGGCTTGTGGCAACGCCCTTGCCGCCTCTGAATCTGAGAAACAGCGAGAAATTGTGGCCGAGTATTGCGGAAAGTCCCGCCAGCCCTTCAATCGCTGATTGCTGATTGCTGATTGCCGATTGCAAAAATCCGAAATCTGAAATCTGAAATCCGAAATGGAAAAGCGCCCTTGCTATTGCCACGGCTGCTGTGCCTTTTAGCGCATCTCCCAAAAACGTAAGCAAAGCAGCCCCTTTCCCTAAAGACCTAAGCACATTTGTTGCGCCTATGTTGCCGCTTCCAATTTTTTTCAGGTCCACGCCTTTTCCCTTTGCTATAATGACGCCGCACGGGATTGAACCGAGAACAAAGGCAAAGGCTATCAGCAGGGCTGACTTCATCGGACCTTTTTCCAGAAAGAGATTGTATATTGAACCCCCGAGACTACAGAGAGGACAAGGGCAGCCCAGACAAATGTGGTGCCGATATCGTATAAGTCAATCGGGAGATTGTCAAAGATGCTGCCTACAAGGATGAGGCATAATATAGCCGTTATCTGCGCGGTTGTCTTGAGTTTTCCTCCCATTTCAGCCGGGATAATAATGTCTTTTGAAAGAGCAACAACGCGCAGTCCTGTCACAAGGAATTCCCTGACGATTATAACTATTGCCATCCATGCGGAAAGCCGGGCCATATCCACTAATACCACAAGCGCCGATATAACAAGGAACTTATCTGCCAGGGGGTCAAGGATGATGCCGAACTTTGTTATCTGCCCTGAACGCCTTGCAAGATAACCGTCAAGAAAATCTGTTAATGCAGCGATTCCAAATACTGCTGCGCCCCAGAACGGATGCTGATAAGCTACAATGACGAAAACAGGAATAAGGATAATCCTGCTTAAGGTAAGGACTGTTGGGATATTAAGTTTTAAGATACCCATCTATGACTTTATTCCATAACCCCTTGGACTTAAGGATAAGGTCCGTGACTTCTCTTGCAGCAGCCTTGCCCCCTCTGTTTTTTGTGACCGCTGATGCATGAGCTTTGACTTCATCAGGCGCATCAGCAACGGCAAAAGAAAGCCCAACTCTTTTTAGCAGAGGCAAATCCACTATGTCATCGCCTATGTATGCTATCTCATTATCCCTGAGAGAAAACTTGTTTTTAATACGCGTATAGGCTTCAATTTTGTTATAGCATTTCTGGTAAACCTCGGTAATGCCAAGCTCCTTTGCCCTTCTCTCCACGACCTTTGAGCGCCGTCCCGTAATTATAGCAACAGGAATGCCTGCCATGATGAGCATCTTTATTCCGTGCCCATCGCGCACATGGAAGGCCTTAAACTCATTGCCTTTGTTGTCAAGAATTATGCTTCCATCTGTCAGGACGCCGTCAACATCAAGAATCAGGAGTTTTATATTTTTAGCTGTCTCCGCAATATGTTTTTTAGTCTTTTTCATAAAAATAAACAGTGGAGCTGACCCCGATGTTATCGGGACGACCTCTTATGCCAATTGCTCTCCTCTATGTTCAATTCTGGTGGAGCTGATCGGGATCGAACCGACGACCTCTTGAATGCCATTCAAGCGCTCTCCCAACTGAGCTACAGCCCCTCAACTAAAATTTGTAAAACAAATTTTAGAGTTTATAGTTTTTAGTTAGTTATGAGAAGAAAACAATTTAATTATAACATTTTGTTCTGACAAGAAATTCTAAATTTTAAACTGCACTTTAGTCAACCCGAAAAATTCAATCCCTGCTCTGCAAGCCGCAGACCTTCCCGCCCCCTTTCTAAGTAAGGCAGTTTACCCGAATGATGCAGGCATTGCTAAAAAATTTCTTTTTGGCATTGCAAGCGGGTCTGTTCTGGATGTCTTTCAGTTCTCTATGCTAAACTTGTAAAACCGATTGCAAAGAGGAGAAAGCTTTGGAACTTTATAGGCTCAGCATTTCTGAAGCAAGAGAGATGCTTGATAAAAGAAAAATTACTGCTAAGGAATTGCTTGATTCCATATATCAGAGGATTGAAGCTGTTGAGGAGAGAGTAAAGGCATTTATTACTTTGTCAAAAGAGAAGGCTTATGAGATGTCGGACGCCTCTCAGAAGCAGATAGATTCCGGCAGGTCGTTCCCTCTTGCCGGGATTCCGCTTGCAATTAAAGACAACATGTGCACAAAGGGCATACGCACTACATGTTCGTCAAAAATCCTCGCTAATTTTATCCCGCCTTATGAGAGCACAGCAACGTCAAGGCTAATTAATAATGGTTATGCGCTTCTCGGAAAGACAAACCTTGATGAATTTGCAATGGGTTCGTCAACTGAGAATTCGGGTTTCTTTACAACAAGAAATCCTTGGGATATTGAGAGAATTCCGGGCGGTTCAAGCGGAGGCTCTGCGGCAGCGGTTGCTGCAGATGAATGTATCGCAGCGCTCGGCTCTGACACAGGCGGCTCAATAAGACAGCCGGCGGCATTGTGCGGCGTGGTGGGGTTAAAACCCACTTACGGAAGGGTCTCAAGATACGGACTTGTTGCATTTGCATCATCCCTTGACCAGATAGGACCCATAACAAAAAATGTAAAAGACTCCGCAATACTGCTGAATGTAATTTCAGGGAAAGACCCTTTTGATTCCACATCTGCGCCTGCTGCTGTTCCTGATTTCACAAAAGTTCTGGGGAACGAAATTAAAGGGTTAAAGATAGGCATTCCAAAGGAATATTTTATTAAGGGAATGGACAGGGAAATAGAGGAATCCGTTAAGACTGCTATTAAGAAGCTCGAATCCCTCGGGGCAATACCTGTTGAGATATCACTGCCGCACACAGGATATGCAGTTGCAGCTTACTATGTGCTTGCAACTTCAGAGGCATCATCAAACCTTGCAAGGTATGACGGCGTTAAATACGGCTTCAGGGCATCCGCCTTAGGCGGAGGCAAAGACCTGATGGAAATGTATATGAATACCAGGGCGCAGGGATTCGGGGCCGAGGTTAAAAGAAGGATAATGCTTGGAACTTATGCGCTTTCCTCTGGTTATTACGATGCTTATTACAAAAAGGCGCAGCAGGCAAGGACCTTGATAAAAGCGGATTTTGAAAAAGCGTTTAATAGCGTTGATATGATTGTCACACCCACATCTCCGACAGCGGCGTTTAAATCAGGAGAAAAGACAGACGACCCGCTGCAGATGTATCTCTCTGACATATTCACAATCTCTGTAAACCTTGCAGGCATACCTGCAATCTCAATACCATGTGGGTTTACGTCAAACAATCTTCCCATAGGGTTGCAGATTATCGGAAGGCATTTTGATGAGGAAACAATTTTGAAAGCGGCTTATGCTTATGAGCAGTCAACAAACTGGCATAAGAGGAAACCGAATCTATGAAATACGAAGCGGTGATAGGGCTTGAAGTTCATGCCCAGATGCTGACGGACAGCAAGATATTCTGCGGCTGCTCTACAAGATTCGGCTCTGAGCCAAACACTCAGACTTGCCCTGTGTGCATAGGCATGCCGGGTGTGCTCCCTGTTTTAAATAAAAAAGCCATAGAGTTCGCAGCAAAGACAGGTTTGGCAACTGACTGCAAAATCTCTTCTTACAGCAGGTTTGCACGAAAAAATTATTTTTATCCTGATTTACCGAAAGGCTATCAGATAAGCCAGTATGAACTTCCCATCTGCGAGCATGGTTTTATTGAGATTGTTGTTGACAGTGAAATTAAAAGAATCGGGATAACAAGGATTCACATGGAAGAGGATGCAGGCAAGAACATCCACGAGTCCGCCTCAGGCGGAGCAGGAAACCACAGTTTTGTTGACCTTAACAGGGCAGGTGTTCCGCTTATGGAGATAGTGTCCGAGCCTGATATAAGAAGTCCGAAAGAGGCAGCGGAATACATGAAAAAACTGAGGGCAATCCTGAGGTATCTCGGAGTGTGCGATGGGAACATGGAGCAGGGCTCCTTAAGATGCGATGCAAATGTATCCATCAGGCCTGTCGGGCAGAAAGAATACGGCACCAGGGCAGAGGTCAAAAACATCAATTCATTTAAGTTTGTTGAAAAGGCGCTTGAATATGAAATAAAAAGACAGATTAAAGTTCTTGAAGAAGGCGGAAAAATTATTCAGGAGACAAGGTTATGGGATTCAAATAAGGGAATTACAGAATCAATGCGCGGCAAGGAAGAGGCGCATGACTACCGTTATTTCCCTGAACCGGACCTTGTGCCTATAACAGTTGAGCAGAAATGGATTGATGAGATTAAGGCGTCATTGCCGGAACTGCCTGACGCTAAAAGCAAAAGATTTGCATCTGAATACGGCTTACCTGAAGACGATGCGGACTTGTTAACATCCGAAAAGGCTCTTGCTGAGTGGTTTGAAGAGGCTGTAAAAGCAGGAGGACATCCAAAGGCAGCGGCAAACTGGATGATGGGCGAGTTGATGAGATTGCTTAACGAAGAAAATAAGTTTATAGAGGAATGCAGATTAAAACCAAAGCAGCTTGTCGGGATGTTAAAGCTCATGGACAAGGGCACAATAAGCGGAAAAATAGCAAAGGTCGTTTTTGAAGAGATGTATAAGACAGGTAAAGATGCAGAATCTATCGTTAAAGAAAAAGGGCTTGTCCAGATAAGCGATGAAGGAGCGATAGAAAAGGCTGTTGACGAAGTTATTGCAAAGAACCCTAAAGAGGTTGAGAGGTTTAAGGCAGGGGACGAAAAACTCCTCGGCTTCTTTGTGGGGCAGATTATGAAGTTCACAAAAGGCAAGGCAAATCCCCGGATTGTGAATGAGATGGTGAAGAAGAGACTTACATAAGTTGATTTGCCCTTAATTCATCAGTTAAAATTCAAATACTTTTAATCTCTGGAGAGGTGACCGAGAGGCCGAAGGTGCACGACTGGAAATCGTGTGTGCGCTAATCCCGCACCCAGGGTTCAAATCCCTGCCTCTCCGCCATTAACAACAGTTGAGAGTTGAAAGTTAAGAGTTACAAGTTGAAAACCCAGCAAACTTTTAACTTTTCACTTTAAACTTTTAACTCCAAACATTGTTTGGGTTTTGCAGGCAGGGGACGGCCCTGCGCAGCAGAGGGATGTGAATCCCACCAGGTCCGGAAGGAAGCAATGGTAAGCATTTACTCTGGGTGCCGCAGCAAGTTGTCCCCTGCCTGCAGAAAGAAGAAGATTTTACTGCTAAGAATGCAGGCATTGCTCAAAAATTTATTTAACTTGACGAAGATTCAAGATGCTTGATTCAGGATTCGTGATACATAATGAAGAGTTTTCTGTCATGCATCGTGCATCATGTATCTTGCATCACGCATAAGGTGTCAAAAAATAAATTTTTTCACAACACCTGCATTCTCTAATATAGTATTATCATGAAGGCAGAACTATGAGTTACCTTGTACTTGCAAGAAAATGGAGACCCCAGGGGTTTGACGACCTCGTGGGACAGGAGCCTATTACCCGAATCCTGAAAAACTCCATCTCACAGAAAAAGATTGCGCATGCCTATATATTCTCAGGCCCGAGAGGCGTGGGGAAAACATCCACCGCAAGAATACTTGCAAAGGCTCTTAACTGCAAAAACGGGCCTACCCCCTCGCCATGCGGAACATGCGCGTCGTGCACTGCTGTGAAGGACGGCACATCAATTGATGTCCTTGAAATAGACGGCGCATCAAATAACAGCGTTGAGGACGTAAGGGATTTGAGGGAAGGCGTTAAATATACGCCTCTTGGCGGCAGGTATAAGATTTATATCATAGATGAAGCGCACATGCTTTCTCCCTCTGCGTTCAATGCCCTTTTAAAGACCCTTGAGGAACCGCCTCCCCATGCAATCTTTGTGTTGGCTACAACAGCCCCAAGAAAAATACCCGCGACCATTTTTTCAAGGTGCCAGCATCTTCCTTTCAGACGCATATCAGCGCAAAATATAAAAGAAAGATTGAGGCATATAGCCTCGTCAGATGGCATAAAAATCTCTGATTCTGCGATAGACATGGTTGCGCGCGCCGCTGACGGAAGCATGAGGGATTCCCTGACAATCCTTGATCAGGTGACGGCATTTTCTTCGGAAATAGACGCAGAAGGAGTAAAAGACTTGCTCGGCATAGCAGATACCGGTATGCTTGCAGAAATATCTACTGCTGTTATTAACGGCGACAGGGAAAAGATTGTCAGTGTGATAGCCGAACTGGTTGATAAAGGGGCAGACCTTAAGCCTTTTGTGAAAGACCTTGTGGGATTTTTCAGAAATCTCCTTATCGCAAAGTTTGTAAAGAAGCCCGAAGAGTTGCTTGAACTCAGCGAGGATGAGATAAAAATAGTCGGCAGGATACTGCCGAAGATATCACCTGACCTGCTTATGCTTATGCTTTCAGAAATGGTCAAGGCTGAACTGGACGTCCGTTCTTCATTCTCACCGCGGCTCAGTCTTGAAATGTCGCTGATACGGATAAGCTTTTTAAGCACGCTTAAACCTGTGCAGGAGGCGATAGACAATATAGATGCGCTCATAAGGGGACAGGCGTCAGGTGTCAGCGGCCAGATGTCAGGTGTTAGAGAAGAGAAAGCAGATGCCAGAACCCATGAACTAGGACCTGAACCCCAGAACCTGAAACCTAAAGCAGCGCCTTCAACTCCGCTTGACGGCAGTTCTTTGCTCACCGCGATTATAGAAAAGATGGAGGACCCGAGGATTACATCAAAGCTTTCAAAAGCAAAGCCTTTACTTACAGAAAATGTCCTGACGTTGACTTTTAACAGCAACGAGGCAGAGCTTTTTGCGGAGGCTATAAGGAAGAATTCTCATTTGATAGAACAAATTGTCTCGGATATTCTTAAGACTCCCGCAAAACTTAAAATAGAGATTATGACAAAAAAGATAATCCGCAAAAAAGACCTGAAGGATAAAGTTCTGACAGACCCGGCGGTAAAAGAGGTGATTGAACTTTTTGACGGAAGGATAATTGATGTTAAACTAAAAGAAAATACAGGGGGTGAAAACAAAGATGTCTAAGAAGATGCTCGGTGATATTATGCGTGAGGCTCAAAAGCTTCAGACAGAGATGAAGAGAATGCAGGAAGAGTCAAAGAAGAAGACGGTTGAGGCAACGGCAGGCGGAGGCATGGTTACCGTCATTGCCAGCGGCGGAGGAGAAATCATCTCCATAAAAATAGAAAAGGACGTTGTAAATCCTGATGATGTTGAGATGCTGCAGGACCTCATACTTGCCGCTGCTAACGAGGCATTACGGCGGGCGCAGGAAATGGTCAATGAAGGGATGTCAAAACTTACTGGCGGGTTGCAGATACCGGGCTTAGGCGGACTGGGTAAATTTTTCTAATTCCCCTTCATCTATCTGAAGTTCACGCGCCAGGAGTTTAGGAGTTGCGCCGGTCTGTTTGATTACCTCTTTCAGATAATTCTCAAAGGTGATATTTTTATCCCAGCAGGAATAAAAGTGTTCTTTGAGTATGGCTGCCAGCCCTTCTGACGGTATCCGGTAGCCCTTTCTTGTTGCTTCTTTCTCGCCTGTGCTTTCCGGGATGCCTATTACTACAACCCTGTCGTCCACAACCATATAGCGGATGTCATGCACGATGGCGCAATCGCTGTATCTGATTTCAGCGCCTGCGTTTGTATACATATAACCTATATGCAGCCGGTCCGGAAATTTCGGCATGAGATACCTGACGCTCACGTTGTTTTTTGTCATTCTCTCAATATTTTCTGTAACGCTCTTGGTCCTTTTTTTATCATCTCCGACAGGAAGCCTGCCTGTTATAGCCCCTATTACTTCAGTCTTGGCGTCCATCATTGTATCTGTGACTGTCAGAAAATATTCCTGTCTTGACAGCACCTTTGTGGCCCGCTCAACCTGAAGCAGAAGGTTTTTCCTGCCCCTGCCTTCCTTTAGGCTGAAAAGCAAAAGGATGATTGTGGCAAGAAGCAGAACTGATTCAAGTACAAGAAGCCCGGTTTCAATAGTCATAGCGTTTTAATTTTAAAGAAATCCGGTAATCTTTACAAGGGGGAAGGGGGGATTGCCTTTAGTCTGCCGCGCTTCGGTATAATATAAACAATGTATTTCCTCTCAATCCATAATCTCCCTGAAAACAGGGCAGCTTTCGCACCGGCGCTGGCGTCCGCTCTGGGAATCACCTCCTATGAGGCAAGCATTCGCCTGCGGGTTTCAGGGAGCGGGCCATTCGTAATCGCCACCTTCGGAGAGCGGGCTGCAGCCGATGAGGCTAACCGCAAACTCAAAGCCTCAAGACTCTCTACGGTCATGCTCTCAGACGAAGAGGCCGCGAGCAGCCAAAAGGGATTTTCTGCGCGGACGTTCAGATTCAATGAACATACGCTCCAGGCGGAGTCACGGCAGAAAGAGACGCTTGCGGTTGATTATCAGAAGATTTTTCTGATAATCCGGGGCATGGGCATAAAACAGGAAATATCTACCGAGACCACGAAGGAGCGGAAATTCAATCTTGGAAAAGCTGTTCTCTCAGGCGGGCTGATAATATCCAAAACCGTGAAGACCACCGAGCAGAAGATAACGGAAGAACGGGAGGGATTTCTTTTCGTCTATGCCGAAGGGTGCCTGCCGCTCGTGTTTAGAGAAGGGGCGCTGGACTATAGTTCCCTCGGGCCGGCTCTTCAGCCTTCACGGACAGCCAATTTCACTGCGCTGCTTGCCGGACTGCGCCGCTGCGCTCCTCAGGCGCGCTTTGACGACCGGCTTACCACAAGGGCGGGTCAGGTACAGCTGCTCGGCCCCTCGCTCGATGTGCAGAGATATATCGGGGTTGCGATAGAGCTTTTAGTGAGGGCATTACGGTAAGCCCTTCATGGGCAATAGCATGAGCGGAGATTTTTATGTTTTAATCCCGATCTTATCGGGACAGGAGGTGAGTTTTTGGGAAGCAGACAACGAATGAAATTCAGAAAACCACTGCCGCAAAAGCCCGCGGCAGACAAGACCGCCGCTGAAATCGTCAGGGAATTAAAAGAGGGCAATGCCCCTGTCTCCGATTACAGGGAGCAATCCCTGAAAATCCACGGCCTGATATGCGCTAAATGCGGGAGGGAGTTCGATTTCAAAGACCGGCGCCTCCTCACAGTGCATCATAAAGACGGCAACCACCAGAACAATCCTCCTAACGGCTCCAACTGGGAGAACCTCTGTGCCTATTGCCATGACGACGAGCACAGCAGAGGGCTGCTTGGAGATTATCTTAAGGGAGGGGGAAAGAGGTGAGGATAAGTAATCAGGAAAATTAACATCAACCGCGAGTTCTCTTGCCGTAATGCTTTTTTGCCTCGCTGATTGTAAGCAGCGTTTCATGCTTTGTGTCAATGATATACTGTCTCGGTGTTTTCTTTGCCTCGAACCTGATGATTATTTTAGCGTCAAGGGCATCAGCTATCTTTTTAAGCGTGGATAATTTCGGCAGGCCATGTGTAAGTCTTTCTATCCTTGATACAGTAGATTGGGGAATCCCTGCTTTAGCTGCAATATCCTCCTGTGTCATTTTCCTTCTTAATCTCTGATCTATGATGCTTTTAGCAAGTTCATATTCAGGAAGTAGCTTTTCATATTCTTCTCTAACTTCTTTGTTCCTTAACAGTTTTTTCCTATGTTCCCTGTAAGTGTAACTCATAAATGTCACCTCTTTCTTGAGATATAGTCTTGCATTCTTTTAACGGCTATTTCTATTTCTTTTCGCGGCGCTTTTTTTGTCTTTTTTGTGAAGCCATGCAATAGAATAAATTTTTTACCTGTAGAAGCAAAATAAAATATTCTGTGGCTATTTGACCTGTCTTTAATTCTTATTTCAAATAGCTTCTTGTAGCCGGTAATCGGCTTCACATAAGGTTCTTTTACATTTAGTCCGTATTCCTCTAACAGGTCTGCAATAAAGACATAGTTGGCTCTGCCCTCCGGAGATAGGGAATCAATAAATTTCTCTACCGGTCTTTTACCATCAACGGTAGCATAATACTCAATCGCCCATGGCATAATTTAGTATATAGCATTAGTGCTATAAAGTAAAGTTGAAAAATCATTGGAGTTCACTTCTGATTTTGCGTGCTTCTCGCAGTGTCAGCGAAGAGTCGCCCTGCATTTCAGACTTTTGCGCCTATTGCCATGACGACGAGCACAGCAGAGGGCTGCTTGGAGATTATCTTAAGGGAGGGGGAAGAGGTGAGGATGGGGGCTAATAAAAATTAAGTATGGGATTTTTAGAATAGCGCCTTATAATGGGAATGGCCGCTGTTGTTAATGCTCAGTAATTAGGCAACTCTTTTACTGGCTTGTCTCTCAAATGTGTTTGCATATGGTATTATGGTTTTATGATTCCAAAATGCCAACCATTGTCTTTAAGAAAATCGTCAAGGTTCATATGAGGCACTTTGAATTCACGGCAAACTGCCGGAATTCTTTTTGAAGATGAAATTTTCTCCTGACTTACCACATATACCAATGTGTTCTGTCCAAACAAAGTAACTTCTTCCATTTTTTCAATAGCCAAAGCGATTATCCATGGGTCTGCCTGATCCTTTTCCTTTTCAGCGTCAATAAAGTCAGGAAATTTTTGCAAAATCTCTTCTACTTTTTTAGATTGTTTGTCTGTAATTCCGAAAAAATATCCCTTCTTATCCTTTATCCATTTTGCAATAAAATCAGGATTTTTTCTTTCAGGATTAAATTCTTCATAAACAAATTCGTGGGAGATTATTCTATCATTTTTAAAAAGTTTTTCAAGTTCTTCCCAAACATTTGGTATGGGAATATAATTCTGAATTCTATTCAACGAAATAAAAATGCTTGAATCAAAGCAATATATTTTTTCCTGATTACTCATTGCCGGCAATGTAGTGAAACCCCATTCCGAGGGCATCGGATGCAGTTGTATAATCAATCTTGTTATTATAAACTGCATCTAAAATCAGATTGTAAAACTTTTCTCCTCTTATGCTTTTACTCAAAAGCGGAGGCGCAGGCGCACCGGGTTTCTTACCTTTTTTCGGTGGAGGCGGTTGCTCTTTCAGTTCTTTCAGAATACCAAAAAAATCTTTTTTGTTGACAAATCTTCTTTCAAAATTCCTTCTCAAACAAACCTCTCGACTTACTTTAAATCGTCTTGCCACTTTACCGAGGTCTTTTATATTTTTTATGGGATAAACATTTGTATCAGGAATGAGAAATTTTCCTGCAAAATCGTTGCACTCAAATTCTATATCTTGTTTTTCACTGATAATATCAGGAAGGCAGACGCCAGATTGATGTTTGAAAATGTGAGCCAGTTCGTGAAACAATGTAAAAATCCTGCGTGGTTTAAAAGTGTCGGAATTGATAATAATTGCATAGGGCGGTTTATCGCCTGCATAGCAAAAGCCGTCCAATTCTTTTTCAGGCATAGAAAATTGGAAAACGAAAATTCCAAGTTCCCGCTCTATGCTGTTTCGCCATTTTTTAAAAGCATCATCATACCCAAAAAACTTCTGTTGCTGGTCAATAGTAATTTTAAGTTTTCCTCTCAACCATTCCGTAATCTTTTCATCAAATACTTTTATTCCTTTTTTCAATCCCGATTTAATCGGGACAATCTCCCTTTGCCATCCGTATTGATTTATCCAATATCCCTCACCTAATATTTTTCTTGCAAGTTCAAGATATTTGTGTGCCCGTCTCATTGCCAAGAGTGTGTCGGGAGATAATCCGGCTTGACTGGCGGCAAGATTTCTAAAGTCCTTTGGCGTTTTTAGTTTTGGCGGTGGTGCGGGCAATAAAAATACAGCCAACTGTCTTTTGTAATAGTTGGCAATGCTTTTCAGCATTCCCAAAGGGATTTCTTTTCCGTCGTTTTCCCAGTTGGAATACCTTTCCGTAGGAATATGCAGTTTTGTGGCAATGTCTTCTGCTTTATAACCCGCTTCCTTTCTTGCCCATTGCAAAACCTGCGGTTTGATCTGTATTTTTATTGTTTGTGGCATTTTTTATCCTAACACAAATATATGGCTTAATCTTTTTTACTGCGTTAATAATATCTTTTCAATTTCCTTACTTGCTTTTTTTAATTCTTCTTTCGTTTTATCTTTTAGTTGCTGTGCTTCCTTTCTGATTGCGGAAATATGCTCGGCAATTTTCTTTTGCTTGTCAAGCGGTGGGATTGGAATTTTAATAGTTTTAAGAATATCAAGGTTTATCCCAGATTGATTATTCCAGTTGATGCAGCTTTTGTAGAACACTTTATTCTTTTGGTATAAGTTTAAAATTACACCAACATAATCACTAATATATTCCTCATGCAAGCCAATTCTTGTAATATGATTTGAACAAAAATAATCTCCTTCAAGATTGAAAACACAGGTTTTGCCAACTAATTCTTGACTATTTGTGTTATTGAATAGCACTTCATTTTTACATAGCAGTTCATTCTTTAAGTCATTTTTCCTGCTCAAATCAATGTAAATATTTTTATTGAAAATAAATTCTCTTTCGTCCGAAATGTTAGTTGGTCTTATTTGAATAATTCCTTCAGCAAATATATTTTGGTCTTGTTTTCCAGCAGCAAAACCATTGATAAAATATTTACTAATTTCTTTAAAGTTTTTGTATTTAAATTTAGATTTTTCCAACCCGCCATAAATTGAACCCTGATGATAAAGCGGGTCAAATCTATCCCCTGAAATAGTTTTAATTGTAGTTGTGAAAATTCTATTCTTCAAAATATTTTCAGGCGGAGCAGGCAAAGTAATTCCCAACTCATTCAATAAATAATCATCAATGCTTGCTAAAAGTTTTTCTGCTGTGGCTTCGTTCTTTTCCTTTTGTTGCAAGTATTTTGAATAAATATTTACAACTTCATTTTGTATTTCAATCTTCGGGAATGGAATTTTTAAATCTCTTATCGCTTCTTGCGATAAGCTACCCATAATTGCACCAATTTTGTTTTTATCAAACTGGGCTTGTCCAATTTTAGAGTTAAAGAATATTTCAAGGAACTTTGGATTTATTGATTGGTCTTTAAGTTCAATATAGAATACTTCTGAACTTATTACATAGTCATAGTCCTTGTCTAATGCAATGGCATTACCGAATGTGCCTTTTCTTGTTAATAGAATATTACCTTTTTTAAGTTGAATATTCTTTGATATTTCAGACGAGTTAAAACCAATGTATTGAAGTTTTCTAAAATCAAATTCCCCTTGTTTTACATTGGCTACTTTCAAATATGGAGTTCCGCTTTCTTTGTAATCTCTGAAATCATATCCATTATTTACCGATTTAAGTAACTCGTGAAATTTCTTGAAAGATTTTTTACTTAATTTCTTATCATATTCATTAAACTCGTGAGCGTAATAAATCGGGTCAAGCCGTTTTTCTACTTCACTTTTTTGAAGTAAAAAAACTTTGTTCTTATTCAGTGTTGGTGATATGGTAAAACTGCTCATTACTTTTCTGTCTTGTTGATGTGAGTAATGAATTTTGCCAACTCTTTGCTAATTTCAATCAATTCATTGTTGCCCGTGTTTCTGCCTGTGGCATCGTATCCAATATCTTCGGCAATTGCCATAAAAATCTGGTAGTCGTCAAGTATTTTCTGCTTTGCTACAAAATATTTTTCAGCCATTTCTTCTTTCAGCAAGTTCACCTTGTCGGTAAATACAGATTGTAATTTTCCTTTTTCTTCTTTGAGCAATTCTGAAATTTCTTTTTTGCTTGCCTTTGGATTTTTCTTTTTTGTTGCTTCTTCTAATTTTTTGATTGCTGTATTTTTTTCTTTTTCCCACTTTTCTATTGTTTCAATAAACTTGTTGTCTTTCTTCAGTTTCTCTTTCAGTTTTTCTTTTTGGTCTGAAATTTTTTCTGTTATTTTCTCTTTGTGTTTGCGCAAAAACAAAACCGAACTTTTTACTCCCGCTCCTGTGGCGGTAAAAGCAGTTTGAGGCATTGAGACAACTGCAACTATGCGATAAAGTTCTTCCAGATTATCTCTCACATACTGTAAACTGCTGTTAGTTAAAATCCCATCGGGGATTACAATTGCCAGATAACCTTGTTCGGTTAAAAACTTATGACACTGTTCTAAAAATAAAATCTCTGTGCTTTGGCTGTCTCGTATTGTTTCTTTAGTTGTTCCGTTTGTGCTTAACCAGTCCACCTCTTTTTTGCCCAAACTGTATTGGTGCATATACGCTTTTTCGGTTTGCTTAATGATGCTGCCGAACGGCGGATTGGTTATGATAAAATCAAAAGTGTCGTATTCAAATTCTTTGTTCTTGGATTTGTTGCGTAGTTCTTCATCATTCAGAAGTCCGTCTGCTGCAATTACATTAGTGTGTCCATCATCATGAATAATCATATTCATTTTGGCGGTTCGTGCAATCTGGTCGTTAATCTCAATTCCGAAAAGATTTTTTTCTGCGAAGTCATGCCAGTGTGTGAAATGTTCTTTCGGTTCTGTTCCCTTGTCGTAAAATTCGTTTGCCTGTTCTCTCACTTTGTCCAATGCAAACAAAAGAAAACCACCGCTGCCGCAACTGGTATCTAAAACCCGTTTTGAGTTGTTAATGGGCAAACTGTCAACGATAAATTTTACGATCGGTCGCGGCGTAAAATATTGTCCAAAGTCGCCACGGAAATAACTGCCCATAAAAGTTTCAAATGCTTTGCCCTTGCTGTCAAGGTCAGTTTTATTGAGGTTTATCCGTTGCAGATATTTTACAATGGTTTGCGTTTCATCGGCTGAAAGGTTAATGTCCTCTTTAAAAACTTCAGGGTCTTTTTTTCTGCCTTGCGAATATAACGCTTTAACTCGTTTTAAAAGTTCATCTGGTGTTTCGTCTCTGAAAATCTGAAAGTCGTAAGGGTCGCCCGATTTTCTCGGATGCTTTTCATCCCAAATTTTGCAGAAGATAAGTTTGTCTAACTCGTCAAATGCTACTGATGGATTTCTTTGTCCACCTCCCCAAAGGGCTTGATGTGCCTGAATAAAAATTTTTGTCAGTTCGCTTTCGCTAACCACTACAAGTTCAAAAAACTTTTGCTGCTTGCCATAATCAACTGTCAGCTCTTTTACTTCTCTTGCTTCTCCTGTTTCACTTTGCGAAATTCCGCCTTTCACATACTTGTATGGCGCAAGTTTCTTTACTCCGAATTGCGGAATATCTGGCGCTGAAATTCTGCTCTTGGGTTTCTTTTCGGGAACTTCGTAATACTCATTCTTTATTCGTGAAGTTATCCATACAAATTTGCCGCCTTCAGCAACTGCATAGCTGTATGCTTGATCAACGGCTTTGTTAAATTCTTGGTCGGTTATTTCTTCTTTCTTACATTCAGCAACAATAAAAGGGCTTTCACATTCATCGTCTGCGTAAACTATGATGTCTGCTTCTTTGGTTTCCGAACCCATCTGCACCGATACATAATTCTTAACTCGGTTTGCAGGATAGCCATAAATGAGAACTAAACTTAAAAATGCTTCTGCCTGAACTTTTTCTTCTGGATTGCTGAAGTTGCGTTTTTTATTTTGATGGATGTAAGTGATGAAGTTTCGTTCTTCATCAAACCTTACAAGTCCTTTTTCTATTCCTGTTTCAATTAAATTCATTCGGTTTCTGTAGCAATATTTTTAAAATCTAAATTCGCTCCTATCTTATCCCTCCCCCCTCAAAAAAGGCAAGCAGGAAACAAGCGCAATAGAGCAGAACTGTGGAGGAGGCTCTCCGCTTACACTGCGAAAATTCGACTTACTTTTTCCATTTTTAGTCCAATATTGGAAGTATCATTTCCATAATTGAAAACGGAACCCTTCCGAAAGTCAATACACATCGCATAAAATTAGAGCGTCGAAAAAATAATTAGAGACACCGGGCCTGTCTAAAAACTACTGATTTGCCCCCTGCTTTTATTTGAACTCATCCATGAATGCCTTAAATTCCGGATGGTTTTTGAAAAGGAGCCTGCCTGCGCTGATTAATCTTTCCACCTCGTTCTTTTCAAGGTGAAATGTAGTGGGCAGATGTTTCAGAAAGTTTTTCTCATCATTGTCCTGCAGGTTGTCAAAAGAGATGTCCACGACATATAACTTCATCTTCCCGCCTGCGAGCGGAGGAAGTTTATATCCGTCTTTGCAGTGCTCATCAAGTTTCTGCTGACAGCCGTCAAGATTCATCTGCGCCTCTATCCTGTCCGCAATCATCCTCTTTATGGATTCAACCGTCTCAAAGGAATAATTGTCCATAGAGACTGTGGCCGTCTTTAAGGCGACGGTGGCCAGTCCGGGAGGGCTTTCATTTTTATCAAGCGACTCCTGCGGTTCGTTCTTTGCGTTTACGACAATCACGAGAAGCCTTTTAATCTCTCCGTTGTTTATCTTTTTCCTGATGCCGCCTCTTAAATAGAGGTCATTGACAGCCCTCAGCCCTATATTGTCCGCAAGCCCGCCGTCCATGAGATGAAGATATGGATGCCCCTTTTTATCGGCATACATGGTGTTGTTGAGGGCATTGTAATATCTGCTTTTGTTGTTCCAGTAGTCTTTGAGCGCCATCTTATCAGCGTCAGTCATTTTGTATCCATCAGGATACGGGTAATTAACAAGGGTGATTGGAGACAGGAGAAAGGGAAATGCCGAGGAGGCAGCTACGGCTCTGGCTATCGGATAGGAAAGAATATCAGAACCGATATAGTTGAACTGGGCTCCTGTGAATTCAAAGCGGCTGCCCTGATAAAGGTTAGTTGCATTTATAATGAGGAACGGCCGTTTTTTCCTGTCAGCCAATGACTTGAAGGCGCCGGCTTCAAATATTGTTCTGTCATAAAGTTCTGAGGCAAGGTCAATACGGCTGAAGTAAGGAGATGAGAGACGGAACCAGTTTGCGGGATTCAGGAGTGCGAGAGCGAGTTCCTTCTGGATATTGCGGTAGAGGAACTTTTCTTTGAAGTCGTCAAATATCCTTGGACCGAAAAGCGCATAATATGCTCCGGTAAAAGAACCGCCCGAAACTGTAGAGACGATATCCGCTTCATCAAGAAGGGTCTTGTTCAATCCCGGAAGGCGGGTATTCTTCATTTCTTCAAGCACGCCGTAGGAAAAGGCTGCTGCACGGGTTCCGCCTCCTGAAAATGCGAGTATCACAAAGGTCTCGTCCGCATCGGATGGCTGGTTGAAGGCGTCAAAGGAGTAGGGTTCGTTCTGATGTATGTCTGCCAGCGGCAGGTTTTTCTGATAATGCGCGCAGGAACTGAGGAAGAAAAGCGCAGCGATAAGCGCAGGGAAGAAATACTTATTCAGCCTATATTTTTTCAAAGCTGATTACTCTCGGAGAGATGACAGAGGTTTTTCTTAATATAAACTCATGCAGTTCAGGGGTGAAGTCCGGGGGCGGTTCAAGCGTCACGGAGTGGAACCCAGTCTCAAGCTCCAGCGCCTCATTGGTCATGCCTTCGCTGGCGCCGTCGATAATAACCCCTCGTGACTCCTGAAATTTTACAAGGAGATATTCCATTTTCTATCCATCCTTTTTTCTTTGAATCAATTAAAAATATCATACGAAAAAATGCCGTAAAGCGCAACCGCTCCCTTAATCTTTCTGTAGTGTTTCCAGTTTCCCCGATTTTCCGAAAGAATACTTATATGCACGCCTGTCCGAAGAGGGCATTTTCATTTTTCAATCTGTTGGTGATAATATAGCCTTATATGTCGCTCCAGAAAAAGATTGTTCTAAGTTTCCTTATGAGCGCATTTATAATTGCGCTGCTTTCAGTCTTTTTGTATCTTAATTTTGTTGAGATAAAAAAAGAGACAACCTTTCTTGAGCTGACAGACACGATAAGGAGCAAATCCCTGCAGATCAGACGGCATGAGAAAAATTATTTTCTCTATGCGCCGACAAAGGCAACAGACGAATCAAAAGCTATTCATGAATACCTTGGCGAAATGGATAGGATACTTGACGGTGTTCAGACAAACAAGACGGGATGGACGCTTTCTCTTAAGAATCTTATCAGGGAATATCGCGGGCAGTTTAGCAGGATTGAGTTATTGGTCAAAAATATATCGGGCGAATCCTCGCAATTGAAAAATAAATTCTCTTCTTATCAAGAGGTAAGCGGGTTAATAGAATCCAATTTCCTGGATAAGCCTTTGGACGATGTAAATTATTTGCAAAAGAACTTTTCGTTAAAATCCGACCACAGACTTATAATCTGGCTGAATGAGCTTGATACGGAAATAAATTCCCTCAGAAAGACAGGCGAAAACATCCTTATGGTTTCAAAGGAACTGGATAAAAAGGCCAGAGAGAATGTGGACAACTTTATTCGTTTGTCCCGCATCGGCATACTGATTTTTTTCCTGCTCTTTGTTGCTGTCGGGGTTGGGACAATTTTGTTTATAACAAGAAATGTTGTAAGGCGTTTGCAGTTATTGACAAATGTTGTGGAAAAAACTGGAGCAGGCAACTTCTTGAAAATGCCTGTCCCGGCCAGAAAATGGGCTTCCCATGACGAGGTTGAGACACTTATAGAAAAGTTCAATACAATGGAAGAACAGCTTGCCCAGAGGGAAAAGGAGTTGATACAGAGTAAAAAGCTTGCGGCGATTGGCACTCTTGCATCCGGCGTTGCGCATGAGCTCAACAACCCCCTGAATAATATCTATACGACTGCGCAGAGGCTGTTGAAAAAATCAGAAGGTGAGTGCCCTGTATTTATAAAAAAGGGGCTTGATGATATATTCGGGCAGACCATGCGGGTTAAAAGCATTGTGAGCGACCTCCTGGAATTTGCACGGGGAAGAGAGCCCAATTTCAGGCCGATTGAATTGCGCAGCCTTGTAAACGGGGTCTATAAACATATCGGACTTTCAATGCCTGTTGACAGTATCAGGTTTCATCTTGAGTTCCATCCAGAAGAAATTGTCATCTACGCAGACCAGGAGCAGATGGAGAGGGTTTTCATCAATCTCATCTCCAATGCCATAGATGCTGTTTCAGAAGAGGGAGATATTACTGTAATGGCTGTTGAAGATGACGCTAAGGTTACGATTAGGGTGTCCGATACCGGCAGAGGCATTTTAAGAGAGGCGGCAGAGAAAATCTTTGAGCCCTTCTATACAACAAAAGACAAAGGCACCGGATTAGGACTTGCAGTAGTATTTAATATAATTCAGAAACACAACGGTGAGATAACAGTTGAAAGTGCAGAAGGGCGCGGGACGACATTCATCATCACACTGCCCAGGTCAGCAGGCAGCGTATGATTGACAGCGTTTTGCGGCATGAAAGGAATTATTATTATGGCGTTTAAAATACTCGTAGCTGAAGACGAAGAGATTACGCTCAACAATATTGTTGACACCCTTCAGGAAGAGGGTTATAAGGTTGCTTCTTCCAGAAACGGAACCGAGGCCCTTCGGATGATAGAGAAAGACCATTTTGACGCCCTTATCACCGACATTAAAATGCCGGGCATGAGCGGGATAGAACTGCTTGATAAAGTAAGAGCCCATCATCCTGAAACAGAAGTGATTATCATTACCGGGTTCGGCAGTATCAGTTCAGCGGTTGAAGCTATGAAAAAAGGCGCTGTTGATTATATTACCAAGCCCTTTGACCTTGATGAACTGCTGCTGAAAGCCGGGAAGATATTCCAGCAGAGAACCATGAAGAAGGAAAACATCGCCTTACGCACCTTTGTCGGCATGGATAAGAAGATTTCCATCATCGCCAAGAGCGAAGGTATGAGGCGCATCCTTGAGACCGTGGATGAACTGAAAGGTTCGGATGTCAATATTCTCCTGACCGGTGAGACAGGCGTGGGCAAAAGCCTCATCGCAAAAGCAATCCACTTTACCGGCAAGCGGCAAAATATGCCCTTTCTGTCTATCAACTGCGCGACTTTCACGGAAGAACTGCTTGCAAGCGAACTATTTGGTTACGAAAAAGGAGCTTTTACAGGCGCGGTATCAACAAAGCAGGGGCTTGTTGAGATTGCGGACACAGGCACGCTGTTTCTTGACGAAATCGCGGAACTGCCCACCAACCTTCAGGCAAAACTTCTCAAAGTCGTTGAAGAGGGCGAATTCTATCGGGTTGGAGGCACAAGGCCTATCAAGGTGGATGTGCGGTTTATTGCCGCCACGAACCAGAATGTTAAAAGGCTTATCTCGGAAGGCAGATTCAGGGAAGACCTTTATTACCGGCTCAACATAATGGAAATATATATTCCTCCGTTGAGGGAGAGAATAGACGACATCAAGCCTCTCAGTTCTTTCTTTCTCAAAAAACACCTTCCGAAGTCCAGCAAAAAGATTGCCGGACTTACTGATGATGCAATACATATTCTCATGAACTACAGTTTCCCCGGCAATGCCAGGGAGCTTGAAAATATAATCGAGAGGGCAATCATACTTGAAAAAAGCGGACTTATCACGCCTGAAAGCCTGCCGCGAGCAATCCGTGTTCTCCAGATTGACACTATTGATCCAGACCAGGTTCTGACTATTGACGAGCTTGTCAAAGAGTATGTTGAAAAGGTCGTGAAGATGCTCGGAGGTAACCGCTCAAAGGCTGCTGAAGCGCTTGGCATATCAAGAACGAGCCTCTGGAAGATATTAAAGGAAGAATAGTGTTTACACTGTTCATATTCTAAACGCATAGTCGCATTTCCATTTTTGTCAGGAATATCTTTTTAATTCAAGGAGTTATCTTTTAGTCTCTGCATCGTCCCAACAGTTCATATTCTAAACACAATCCCCTGGCTCGTTAATTTAGCCTTATTTATCAAGGTGTTACATCTGGCATCCCTTATGCTTAATAATCCCTGAGAATCAATGGAAGGAGGGAGCCGCGGTGAAAAAACAGCTTTTATTCGTTACCTATCAAAACGAGGATCGTGATGAGGGTTTGACCTATGCAATTGACCTCGCAAAGACCCTTGAGGAAGGCATTACGATACTGCTGGTTAACAAGGAGAAACTTGAAGAAAGGTTTGAAGACATCATGACTGCCGTAGCCTTTGCAGAGGAAGGCGAGTATGAGACTGCAAGGGAAGTTATGCGGAGAGAAAATCCGGAAGGACAATCAAACCGCATGATTGAACAGTGTAAAACATCGGGCATTGAGGCGAATCTGCAAACAGCACAAGACGGCATTGTCGGGGCTATAAGCGGTTTTCTTAAGAATAAAACTGCTGTTGACATGGTGCTTTTAAGCCCGAGCATCACGAAAAACGGAAAGATGTCTGCAAGAGAACTGCAGAGACTTGTAAAAACCGCCTTACGGCCTGTAGTGACTATAGCAAAACAGGAATTGCAGCACGCATAAATTTAATAAAGGGAGGTTGTCTGAATGTATCTGTATTTACCCGTAGCATTAACAAGTATTAACATTATCATCCCTATCGGGCTTGGATTGGTGGTAGGCCTGCTATCAGGGCTGTTTGGAGTTGGCGGCGGCTTTCTGATGACCCCGCTCCTTATTATGTTAGGCATTCCTGCAACAGTTGCAGCTGCAACTGACTCTAACCAGATTGTCGCTGCTTCCACTTCGGGAACGTATGCCCACTGGAAGGTCGGCAACGTGGATTTTAAAATGGGGTTTCACTTACTCATCGGCGGTTTCATCGGCGGTCTCTTCGGCGTTCAAGGCATAAAAATTCTCAGGGCGATGGGGAATGCCGACTTTGTTATAAAAATGACCTATGTGCTGATGCTTGGGATTGTGGGAGCATATATGTTTATTGAGAGCATTCAGAGCATGAAGAAAGCTCGTAAGGGGGACGATGTCCCCCTTACGGAATCCCCCTCAAGAGAATCTGCAATTGCCCGTTTACTCAAGTCTCTGCCGCTTCAGACACATTACGAAAAATCAGGAGTTACCCATTCTGCCTTAATACCGATTATCTTTGGCGGCTTTGTCGGGGTCCTTGCAGCTATCATGGGTGTGGGCGGCGGCTTCCTGATGGTGCCGGTCATGGTCTATATTCTTAGGATGCCGATGCACGTTGTCGTAGGCACGAGTCTTTTCCAGATTCTCTTCAACTGTATTGAGGTTACATTTCTTCAGGCCTACACAAACCACACAGTGGATTTCACGCTTGCTGTGCTGCTGCTTTTAGGTTCTACAATAGGCGCACAGATTGGAACAGTTTTTGGAAGGAAATTAAAAGGCGAACAATTAAAGATTCTCCTTGCGGTTATCGTGCTTGTTGTTACCGTAAAGATAATCTTTGAACTTACTATGACGCCGTCGCTGCTTTTATCGCAGGCAGGAGGACACTGATGAAAAAATTCAAAATTCAAGATTCAAGATTCAAAATTGCGGGGTTCCTTTCACTCTGCTGCACTGCCGCACTGCTGCTCTTCTGCTCTTCTTCATCTGCAGAGCTTACGATTAACACAAATCACGACCATATCTCAATAGACTTCTCCTATCACGGAAGCGAGGTCGCTGTAAGCGGCGTCTCAGCCGCAGGCGCAGACCTCATTATTAAAATAGCCTCTCCGGAAGGGCGTCAGTCCTTAAGAAAAAAGGGAAAGGCGGCAGGGTTTTTGTGGATGAATGTAGGAGAATTAAAATTTGAAAATACCCCGGCGCTTTATTTCATGCGCAGTACAAAGAAGCTGGAGGGCCTTCTTGATGAGGAAGAAATGGGCAGGTATCTTCTTGGATATTCTGCTCTGGAGAGGCATGCGGAGATAGCGCCTGTCTCAAATCCTGAAGAAAAGGCGAGGTGGTTTGACGAGTTTGTAAGATTCAAAGAGTCCTCAAGGCTTTATTCCATTTCTCACGGAGATATTTCAGTAGCCGAAAAGGATGGGAAACAGAATTATCATATAAGCTTAAGCTGGCCGTATCAGGCGGTTCCCGGAGATTATACGGTTACGGTGTATGCAGTCAAGGATAAAAGGGTTATTGAAACAGCAATGACCCAGGTAAGAGTAGAACAAGTAGGTGGTATAAAGTTCCTCGCCGATATGGCAAAAAACAAAGGAGCATTGTACGGAATCATATCCATAATTGTGGCGCTGGCTGCGGGTTTTGGCGTGGGTATGATATTCAGAAAGGGAGGCGCGCATTAATCATGTATAAAACATTATTAGTCGGCTATGACGATTCTAAATACAGCAAGGCAGCGCTGATTGAGGCTGCCAATTGGGTTAGGAGTCACGGCGGCAAACTATTCCTGGCCCACGCGGTCTTCTTTGATACCGAGGAATTCGGCATTGCTCCGGAACAGCAGGAGAAGCGTCTGAAAATCGGCGGAAAACTCTGTCAGGAGACAAAAGAGAAAATAGTCTCGGAGTTCGGTATAGAAGTTACTTCTCTCCTCTGCGAAGGAGAACCGCCTGAGGTTATTCTGGATGTTGCTGAAGGGAAGAACGCAGACCTCATCGTCATGGGGACCTACGGCAGGCGCGGACTCAACAGGCTGCTTATGGGCAGTGTGACCTCCCGTGTGATAGTAAATTCAAAGATTGATGTCTTAGTGGTGAAGAAACCATGCACGGAATGCACAGGCAGCTATAAATCTATTCTCGTCCCTTTTGACGGCTCCGCATTCAGCAAGAACGCGCTTAAAAGAGCCTGTCAGTTGTCAAAAATAGACTCTTCTGAGGTTACAGTTCTCTATTCAATGCCCAGGTATGAGGAGATGGTGGAGTTCTTCATGACCTCATCAATACGAAAGAGCATGATGCAGGAAGCGGAAAAGATACTTGACGCCGCTAAGTCTTTCGCATCTGAGCAGGGTATTACAGTCAAAACAGAAATTAGAGAGGGCAGCCCTTCGGAAGAGATAGTCAAGGTATCATCAGGCCTGAAAAACGACCTCATTGTCATCGGAACATACGGCTGGCGCGGGGTGAACAAGGCGATTATGGGGAGCACAACAGAGAGGGTTATTATGAATGCCAAATGTCCTGTGCTTGTGGTGAAATAAAATAACTCCCCCTTAACCCCTCCACACCTCCCCTTAAATTAAGGGGAGGCTGGGTGGGGTTATTAAGAGGGGGCGAGGGAGAGCTTAACCTTACTTGCATCAAGAATATCGGAGATGTCCTTGACAGCGGAGGGGAGAGAGCGATATCAGAGTTTCAGAATATTGCAAAGGCTGAAAGAATGCTCATTAAAACGAGGCTT
>Ga0210021_1000222_pt1 | contig 66916 bp, 64 predicted proteins | sample CryGeymeta201517_FD_183981 | JGI IMG/M metagenome (GOLD analysis project Ga0210021, IMG submission 183981) | Groundwater microbial communities from Crystal Geyser aquifers in Utah, USA - Crystal Geyser metaG 2015-17 (SPAdes) (version 2) | ecosystem: Environmental > Aquatic > Deep subsurface >... | reverse complement strand
CGGCTACGGTTTCCTGAGCGAAAACGCCGACTTTGCTACCGCCTGCGCCGCAGCGGGTTTGGTGTTCATCGGCCCGCCGGCCGCCAGCATGCAAGCCATGGGCTTGAAAGCCGAGTCCAAGCAACTGATGGAAAAGGCCGGTGTGCCCTTGGTGCCCGGCTACCACGGCGCAGATCAAGACCCAGCCTTGCTGCACCTCAAGGCCGACGAGATCGGCTACCCCGTGCTCATCAAAGCCAGCGCTGGCGGCGGCGGCAAGGGCATGCGCGCGGTGGAGCGCTCGCAAGATTTTCTGGACGCGCTGGCCAGCTGCAAGCGCGAAGCCATCAACAGCTTTGGCATTGACGCGGTGCTGATCGAGAAATACGTGCAGCGCCCACGCCACATCGAGATTCAGGTGTTTGGCGACACCCAGGGCAATTACGTGCACCTGTTTGAGCGCGACTGCTCGGTGCAGCGCCGCCACCAAAAGGTGCTGGAAGAAGCCCCTGCCCCGGGCCTGACCCCCGAGCTGCGCACGCGTATGGGTGAGGCCGCCGTGGCTGCTGCCCGTGCCGTGGGCTATGTGGGCGCGGGCACGGTGGAATTCATTGTGGAGCAACGATTTCAACAGGCACAAGAAGATGGGTTGAGCGCCGCCGAGCCGTCCCAAGTCGTGAAGGCTCCCGCGGGGCTGACGACCGTGGCCCCGAGCCTGTCCGCGCAGGCTTGGACGGACGCAAGGGCAGTTGCCTCTGGCATCGGCATGTCCAGCGAACCCAACGAAGTGGGGAGCGTGGGCGCTTTTTTCTTTATGGAAATGAACACCCGGCTACAGGTGGAGCACCCGGTCACCGAGGCCATCACCGGCCAGGACCTGGTGGAATGGCAATTGCGCGTGGCCAGTGGCGAGCCGCTGCCGCTTAGGCAAGACCAACTCAGCATCACCGGCCATGCCATCGAGGCGCGCATCTGTGCCGAAAACCCCGACAACAACTTTCTACCGGCCACCGGCACGCTGGACGTTTATGCCAAACCACCGCATGTGTCTTTCCGACCCCCTCACACGCGGGCGCAGGGCCTGGGTGAGGGCGGCCTGAGCCCGGTGCGCTTTGACGACGGCGTACGCCAGGGGGATGCCATCAGCCCGTATTACGACTCGATGGTGGCCAAGCTCATCGTGCACGGCGACACCCGCGCACAAGCCTTGGCACGGCTGGATGCGGCGTTGGCCGCGACACACATCGTCGGCCTGACCACCAACGTGCAGTTTTTGCGCCACGTGCTGGCCAGCGATTCTTTTGCCACGGCCAATCTGGATACCGGGCTGATCCCGCGCGAAGCCGCCGTGCTGTTCCATCAGGAACGTGTCGGACTGGCGCTGGCCGCCGCCGCCGACGTAGCCCAAACCCTGCTCGACGAGCGCTTGACTGAACGTGCAGACCCCTTTAGCAAAGCCGACGGCTGGCGCAGCCAGGGTGTATTCACACGCCGTTTTGAATTTGAGTTTGGCGGCGAACGGGTGCAGGCCAAACTGACCTATCTGCACGACGGTGCGCTGCACTTGACGGTGGATGCACTTGCGGGAGAGCGTGCGACTGCGGCGGTGGTCGCTGACGGGCAGGTGTCTCAACCCGCAGCGTCGTTGGCCGGTGTGCTGCATTTTGCCGCCACACCACAGGGCATTGACCTGCAATTCGCCGGCCATCGCGCCTTGGTGAATGTGTACAGAAAAGGTGAGCTAGCCCATATATTCACTGCGCAAGGTGCTACACAAATCATGGCAATTGACCTGTTGGCGCACGCGGGCGAGGCCCCTGCCGAAGGCGGCCGCCTGACCGCGCCCATGCCTGGCAAAGTGGTGTCGTTTGCTGTCAAAGCCGGTGACATCGTGACCAAAGGCCAGCCACTGGCGGTGATGGACGCGATGAAGATGGAGCACACCATTGCCGCCCCCATGGACGGCGTGGTGGCCGAGCTGCTCTACGCGCCGGGTGACCAGGTGGTGGAAGGGGCAGAGTTGCTGCGGCTGGGGGAGGTGGCGTGAACCGAAGTGGCTGTCAGTTGGTCACTGCAACTCGAACCAGTTCACTATTCGCAAGCCGGTCAGCCCCGCAAAATCTCGCGTGTTTCGAGTGACCAGTGTTGCGCCTTGGGCGATCGCGATGGCAGCAATTTGACCATCCACAAACGCCAAGGTTTGGCCCAATTGTTCTCTCTGTGTACGCAATTCAGCATGGACGCGAGCCGCCTGAGCGTCGTAGGCAAGCACTGGCAGTTGACCCGCAACGTCTTGTACAAATCGGCCAATCGCATCCCTACGTTGCCCAGCAGGCATGCGCAACCAGCCAAAGCGCAGCTCGTGCCACACGGGGGCGGCGATAGCCAGTTCGCCTTCATAACGGCTCAAATTTGCCATCACACCGGCATGTGGCGCGGGTCGAGATGCCTCTGAAAGCACGTTGGTATCGAGTACCCAAGTGGTGGTACTCACCAGGAAAAATTCCGCTCGTCATCTGTTTGCCGCACCTGAGCAAACGGGTCATCTTCAGGTGTGCCATCAAGCGCAGGCAGTTGTTCGCATCGCCAGTGCTTGAGCTTTTCTGCAAACCCATTGGCTGCGCCGCTCATGCGTTGGTACTGTTCGAAAGACATCAAAACGCCGGCCACCTGACCCCGTCGCGAGATTGAAAAAGGCGCATTACCCGCCTCAACACTTCGCAGTGCGTTGGCGAGTTGGGCGCGCGCCTGCGAAAAGGGAAGTGTCTGCATCATGGCCTCCTTAAGGTGTACGACTGAATTGTACATTTGATGCGGATCGCACTTGCCAAAAACTTCCCAAAATGGCCTCCCCAAGCTGCTGTTGGACACTCTCGCTGGTGCTCGGTTAGCCAATTTTTGGGTGATCAAAATCAGCGCCGTATTGCATCTGTGCGCAGGACACTACCCAGACTTTGGCAATCAGCGCACGCCCGTGAATGGCACGCCGAAGGCGGCTGCCTGACCGCGCCCACGGACGGTGTGGTGGCCGAGCTGCTCTACGCGCCGGGTGACCAGGTGGTGGAAGGGGCAGAGTTGCTGAAGTTGACGGTTGCCGTGGCGTAAACGGTGTTGAAATGCACGGCACCTATTGCCCATTCGCTCCCTTTTAAGTATCATTAATACCGTTATCGATACTAAAAAAGGCTTTGTTATGAACGTTATCACGGTGGCGGAGATCAAGCGCAGTGGCTTTGCGGCACTGGACGCAGCGCTGGCGCAGGGGCCTGTGTACCTGATGAAACGCAATCGTCCCAGTGCGGTTTTATTAAGCCCGTTGGACTATGAGGCGTTACTGGCACAGGCGCAGCGCAACCAGCCGACAGCATCCCACGGATTGAGCCAGTTTCTTGCGGTGGACGCTGATGCTGGCGGGTTGGACGCGGCGGGCTTGCAGGCACGTCTGGCAGGGTTGAATGAAGGCTGGAGCCAGCGGTGAGCTTGTTTTTGGATGCCTGCACGCTGATTTACCGGTTTGAAGGGGCTGCCCCATTTCGCACCGCAGCCGTTGACCTGCTGGCGCAGTTGACCGCACCGCAGGCCAGCGCCGAATTGCTTGTGTCGCGCTTGTCTGTGTTGGAGTGTCGTGTGAAGCCCTTGCGGGAGGGCAATGCAGCGCTTTTGAAACGTTATGACGATTTTTTTGCCGCCGTGCGCATCGTGGAACTCAGTGCCGTAGTGGTGGATGCTGCCACCCAGTTGCGTGCCCGTTACGGTCTCAAAACGCCTGATGCCCTGCAGGCAGCCTGTGCGTTCGCCGCGTCAGAACGTCCTGTTTTCGTCACCGCTGATGCTGGTTTTACCAAAGTGGCTGGGCTGGATGTGCGTTTGATCAGCCAGGTATGATGGTTAATTTAAAGTGTCAATTTGGCCTCTAGCCCTGGTTTATAAAACCTAAGGCGCTATTGAATTAAAAGCATTCATGACCCCGTTTCAGATCTCTTTTTGTTGCGCCAACACCGACCCCGAGCCCTGGCTGGCGGGCTTGCATGCCGCCTTGCCACAGGCGCAGGTGTCTGTTTGGCAGCCGGGCGCGCCAGCGGCCGACGTGGCCGTGGTCTGGCAGCCGCCGCAACAGTTTTTTGACGAGCAGCCGCAGCTCAACGCCATTTTCAACATTGGCGCGGGAGTCGATGCGCTGATGAAGCTGCGCTTGCCGCCCCAAGCCGTGGTGGTGCGGCTGGAAGACGCAGGTATGGCGGTGCAGATGGCTGAGTACGTGTGCCAGGCGGTCATCCGCCATTTTCGTGATCTGAACGCCTACGCCGACGATGCACGCGTCGGGCACTGGACGTATTACAAGCCGCGCCAGCGCAGCGATTTTCCGGTGGGCGTGATGGGTCTGGGCGTGTTGGGCGCACGGGTGGCGCAGGCGCTGACGCACTTTGAGTTTCCGGTCAACGGCTGGAGCCGCACGCCCAGCGCGCTGGATGGCGTGCGCAGTTTCAGTGGTGCGGCGCAACTTGATGATTTTTTGGCCAGCAGCCGGGTGCTGGTGAACCTGCTGCCGCTCACACCTGACACCACCAACATCCTCAACCGCGCCCATTTAAGCCGCCTGCAGCCCAGTGGCTACCTCATCAATGTGGCACGCGGCGCACATCTGGTGGAAGATGATTTGCTGGCGCTGATCCACAGCGGCCACCTGTCAGGCGCCCTGCTGGATGTGTTCCGCACCGAGCCGTTGCCTGCGGATCACCCGTTTTGGCGCGAGCCCAAAATCACCCTCACGCCACACACCTCGGCGCGCACGCTTCGTGAGGACAGCATTGCGCAAATCGCAGGCAAGATAGGGGCCTTGCTGCGCAGTGAGGCACTTGCCGGTATCGTTGACCCCGTGCGTGGTTATTGAAGCGCAGTGCATTGAAAATTCTTGAGAAGTAGCCTATGAACTATCCACCCCACGTCAAACTCATCGATGTCGGCCCGCGTGACGGCTTGCAAAACGAAAAACAAACCGTGCCCACCGCGGTCAAGATCGATCTGGTGCACCGGCTGCAAGCTGCTGGCCTGAAAGAAATCGAGGTCACCAGTTTTGTGTCACCCAAATGGGTGCCGCAAATGGCCGACAACGCCCAGGTCATGGCGGGCATCACACGCCAGCCCGGCGTGCGGTATTCGGTGCTCACGCCCAACCTCAAGGGGCTGGAGGCTGTGCTGGCCTTGCCGCGTGCGGCTTGGCCCGATGAAATAGTGGTGTTTGGCGCAGCCAGCGAGGCGTTCAGCCAGAAAAACATCAATTGCTCTATTTCAGAGAGCATCGAGCGCTTTGCCCCCGTAGTCCAAGCCGCCAAATCCGCAGGCATTGCGGTGCGCGGTGCCATGAGCTGCACCGTGGGCTGCCCGTATGAGGGTGACATTGCGCCAGAACGCGTGGCCATGCTGGCCGGACTCATGAAAAGCATTGGCGTGCAGCGTGTGGACGTAGCTGACACCATTGGCGTGGGCACACCGCTCAAGGTGCAGCGCGCCCTAGAGGCTGCGCTCAAGCACTTTGATATCGATCACATTAGCGGCCACTTTCACGACACCTATGGTCAAGCGCTGGCCAACACCTTGGCGGCGCTGCAACTAGGGGTGTGGAATTTTCAGTCGTCGGTGGCTGGCTTGGGCGGCTGCCCGTACGCCAAAGGCGCTACCGGAAACGTAGCGTCTGAGGACGTGGTTTTCCTGCTGCATGGCATGGGCATCGATACCGGCATTGACCTGGACAAGCTCATCGACGCGGGACATTACATCAGCGACTTCCTGCAGCGCCCAACCAACTCTCGTGCCGGAAAAGCTGTGCTCAACAAAAGGTGTGACTGATGTGCGGTGCTGAACTCAAGACACTGCCCGACGGTATGCAGCGCGTGGCCCGGGTGCTGCAAGACAAAGGGCATCCGCACGCGCCGGTGATGCTCAGCGATGCCGCGCGCACCGCGCAGCAGGCCGCCGGCGCGCTGGGCGTCGGGCTGGGCCAAATCGCCAAAAGCATCATCTTCAAGCGCAAACCCGATGCCGCTGCTGTGCTGGTCATTACCTCGGGCGACCGGCGCGTTGATGAGAAAAAAGTGGCCGCACTGGTGTGTGCCGAGGGGCAAAAGCTCGGCCGAGCCGACGCCGACTTCGTCAAGGCCAGTACCGGTTTTTCAATTGGCGGCGTGTCACCGGTGGGTCACGCCACAACGCCGGTGACGTTGATCGACCGTGACCTGCTGCGCTTTGATGAAATATGGGCTGCTGCGGGCCATCCGCATGGTGTGTTCAAACTGCATCCGAACGATTTGGCGCGCCTGACCGGTGCGCCGGTGGTCGATGTGGCCGCACAGGAGGGCTTGTGACCTTTGATCAAAAAGCTATATTGTTTATAGCTGCTACCGCAGACGATATAAGGGTTGGAGGCAAAAAGTACACACAAGGTTTGCCGTCGCCCTGTATGTCGGTGTGCGAGATGGACGACGCCAGCGGCCTGTGCCGCGGCTGCCTGCGCACGCTCGATGAAATCACCGCTTGGGGCAATGCCGACGACGCGTTCAAGCGGCAAGTCTGGCAGGCCATAGCTGAGCGTGTCGCGCCACGTCTGGCGGCCTGCGCCGACGATGTGTTTGGCAGCCACCGTGAGCTCAAGTCATGAAACACATTACTTTCTATCTGGACTTCATCTCGCCTTATGCCTACCTGGCATTTGAAAAGCTTCCTGAAGCGCTGATGGGCTGCAGTTACAGCGTCAGGTACCAACCGATTTTGTTTGCTGGCCTGCTCAAGCACCACGGTCACAAAGGGCCTGCCGAGATAGCCCCCAAGCGCGACTGGACCTACCGACAAGTCCTCTGGCTGGCGCGGCAAAGCGGTGTCGCGCTGCAACTGCCGACACGGCATCCGTTCAACCCGCTGGCGTTGTTGCGCCTGGCGCTGGCGTGTGGCGAGGGGGGCAGCGCCAATCGCTACGTTTGCGAAGCGCTGTTTCGCCATGTCTGGCTGGGCGGCGATGCCGAAGACGGGCCACGCCTGCAGGCTCTGAGTGCGCAACTGATGCCCGCGCGTGACGTCACCGGTGATCCGGTCAAGCGCGAACTCAAGGCCAACACCGACGCCGCGCTTGCCAAGGGCATTTTTGGTGTGCCCACTTTTGAGCTGGACGGCCGCCTGTTCTGGGGGCTAGATGCGCTACCGATGCTGCGTGCCTACCTCGACGGCGACGCGTGGTTTGACCAGAATTGGGACACGGTTGCGCAGGTGCGCTGAGCCGCTTCAACCCGCCTAGCCTGAAGTCCCTGGCACAGCTTGAGTGGGCATTTCGCTCAATTAAGGCGATCGATTTGAAGGTGCGTCCGCTTCATCCGAGATTGTTCATTAGGCGGCACTTTGTGCCTGCATGCTGCCTGGCGGCGTGATTGGCGGCCTTTTTGCCCGTCTGTTCGTCGTCCATAGCGGCAGTTATGAACGCCTCTCGGTCAGCCAAATTGCCTCGCAACTCGGCTCGCCATGCATTCATGCCCTAACGTCCATGTTCAACAAGGACACCCCAAAGCATGAAACATGCGTGCCCTGCGTAGGGCGGGTTTCAACCCGCCATGGCCGACTGAAGTCGACCCTACAACACGCCATTCTTGTCGGCTGTGGGCGTTGTTTCACGTTAATGAATTGTTTGGGATAAATCAAACGTTTGAGTCAAATGTCGATTGAACCGCGGTGAATTGTTGAAAACGATTGACTTACATCATTTACCAAGATGCCAGACTTGGATAACCTTTGCCCAATCACTTTGTTTGCGCTGAACCGCGCGGTGAAACTATGCCTATATGAATTCTCTTGTTGCCCATCTCTCTGCCTCATCTGACCGACCCGCGACGGCCCATATGGAACTGGTTTGCCCCGCAGGCAGCCTGCCCGCCCTGAAAGCTGCTGTCGACAACGGCGCCGACTGCGTGTACCTGGGCTTTCGCGATGCCACCAACGCGCGCAACTTTGCCGGGCTGAACTTTGACGAAGCCGCCATTGAGGCCGGCATTCGCTACGCACACGACCACCACCGCAAGGTGTTTGTGGCGCTCAACACCTACCCGCAAGCGGCCAAGGCTGACCTGTGGCAACGCGCGGTAGACCGGGCAGCGCACAGCGGCGTTGATGCCGTCATCCTGGCCGACCCCGGCATGATGGCCTACGCCGCCCGCCATCAGCCGCAGTTGCGCCTGCATTTGTCGGTGCAAGGCTCGGCCACCAACTACGAGGCGCTGGACTTTTATTACCAGCACTTTGGCATTGCGCGTGCCGTGCTGCCGCGCGTGCTTTCTTTGGCCCAAGTCGCGCAAGTGCTGGAAAAATCCAAGGTCGAAATCGAGGTGTTTGGCTTTGGCAGCCTGTGCGTCATGGTGGAAGGCCGTTGCGCCTTGTCGAGCTACGTGACCGGTGAAGCCCCCAACACCAACGGCGTGTGTTCGCCGCCCAAAGCGGTGCGCTGGGTCGAGACGCCGCAGGGCCGCGAATCGCGCCTGAACGGTGTGCTGATCGACCGCTACGCCCCTGGTGAAAACGCCGGCTACCCCACCTTGTGCAAAGGCCGTTTTGACGTGGGCGACGACCACAACTACTACGCCATCGAAGAGCCCACCAGCCTGAACACCTTGTCGCTGTTGCCCGAGCTGATGAAAATTGGCGTGAGCGCCATCAAGATCGAAGGCCGTCAGCGCAGCCCGGCTTATGTGGCACAGGTCACCAAGGTCTGGCGCGCCGCCATGGACAGCTGCCGCGACAACCCGCACCGCTACACCGCCAAACCCGCGTGGTTCAGTGATCTGGACAAAGTGGCAGAAGGCCAGCAGCACACACTTGGCGCGTATCACCGCCCCTGGAAATGATGAACGCACGCAAAGCTGCCCTGGTGTTGTTGCGCCGCCTTGTCTTGCAAACACGTACTGCCTGCGGCGGCGCGCCTAGCCAGGACGACTTTACGCGCGTTCGCAGCCATTTGAAATTTTCTCTATGAAACTAGCTCTGGGCCCCATCCTGTATTACTGGCCACGCGACGAGGTGCTGGCCTTTTATGAAGCCGTGGCCGCCAGCCCGGTGGACATTGTTTACCTGGGCGAGACGGTGTGCTCGCGCCGCCACGAGGTGCGCCTGAACGACTGGTTTGACATCGCCACCGCGCTGCGTGACGCGGGCAAAGAAGTGGTGCTGTCCACGCAAGTATTGATCGAGTCCGGTGCCGACGTGACGGTGCTGCACAAGATTGCCGACAACGGCTCATTCATGGTCGAGGCCAACGACATGGGCGCGGTGCATTGCCTGGAAGGCAAAGTGCCGTTTGTGGTCGGACCACACCTGAACATCTACAACCTGCCCACGCTGCAATGGCTGGCCCCGCTGGGCATTCACCGCTGGGTGATGCCGCTGGAAATGAGTGGCGCTGACCTGGCGCTGATCCAAAAAGGTAAACCTTCAGAAGTGCAAACCGAGGTGTTTGCCTATGGCCGCATGCCGCTGGCGTTTTCTGCGCGCTGCTTTACCGCACGCCACTGCAACCTGCCCAAAGACGACTGCCAGTTCAAGTGCATGGAACACCCCGACGGCCTGCTGATGCGCACCCGCGAGAGCGAAGAATTTCTGGTGCTCAACGGCATCCAGACGCAGTCGGCGCGCGTCTACAACCTGTTGCCAGACATCAAGGCGATGCGCGACATCGGCGTCGACGTGCTGCGCATCAGCCCGCAGGCGCAGCACACGGTGCGCATCAGCGAGCTGTTCCACGGTGTGATGACCGGCCAGCTCGATGCCGCCACGGCAAATACTGAACTGCAAACGCTGATGCCCGAGCAAGCCTGCAATGGCTACTGGCACGCCAAGCCCGGGCTGGAACTGGTTTAATCAGCCCCTTAGAAGCGCACAAGGACACCCCCATGACCGCTACTCCTGCGACCCCCTTCCTGATCCCCAAGCCGGTGGGCCAAATGCTCGGCCGTCTGCCCGCTTACCCGGGTTCGTTCCTGTTTGTCACCGGTCTGAATGTGGCCCTGGCAAAAAAACTGGCGCCCGACGTGACGCAACTGCTGGCTGGCAAAAAGCTGCGTCTGTGCGTGCTGGATGCGCATTGGACGTTTGACTTTGAATGGCGCACCAGTCGCTTCGTGGCCTGCCAGAACCCCGGTGCCGCCGACCTGACCATCAGCGCCAGCGCCAACGACTTTGTGCTGCTGGCGCGCCGCCAGGAAGACCCCGACACGCTGTTCTTCAACCGCCGCCTGGCGATGGAAGGCGACACCGAACTGGGCCTGCTGGTCAAAAACACCATTGATGCGATCGAGTTGCCGGTGTTCAACCTGGCGCAGCTGCATCCCCGCCACGTACTGGCGCAGGCACGCGAATTGTTCAAGTCGCGGCTGGGCGGTCTGAAACCGCGCTAGCGTGACCCCATCACAACCTCTGCCATGCGACTGACTTTGTAGGGTCGAATTCATTCGGCCAGGTCGACTGAAGTCGACCCTACGAAGGCCAAAAACATCTCAACCATGACATCCATGCCACATTCAGAGCGTCACCAAAAACGCATTGTTGTCGCCATCTCTGGTGCCAGCGGCGCCATCTACGGGGTGCGGCTGCTGCAAGCGTTGCGGGCCGTTGACGGCGTGCAAACGCATCTGGTGGTGTCCGACGCGGGTTGGCTCAATGTGCAGCAAGAGCTGGGCTCGCCACGCGCTGAGGTCGAAGCCTTGGCTGATGTGGTTTACCCGGTGCACGATGTTGGCGCGGCCATTGCCAGCGGCTCGTTTCAATGCGACGGCATGGTGATTGCACCTTGTTCGATGCGCACCCTGGCCGCAGTCGCGCTTGCCCTATCTGACAACCTGATCACCCGCGCGGCAGACGTGATGCTCAAAGAGCGTCGCAGGCTGATTTTGATGGTGCGCGAAACCCCGCTCAACCTGGCGCACCTGCGCCACATGACCAGCGTGACCGAGATGGGCGGCATCATCTTTCCCCCTGTGCCCGGCTTCTATCAGCGCCCGAAATCGATCGACGAAATAGTCGACCACACGCTCAGTCGCGTCATCGACCTGCTCGGCCTGCCGCAGCCCGATGCGCCGCGTTGGGGCGGACTCCATTCATCGGGTGCAGACCCGCATTGATTCCCATGAAATCAAACCAACACGGGCTAGCGGCGTGCGTTGGATGTCTGACGCAGCATGGACTCAAATCAAGGAGGAGGGCTGGGCGTGGCTCAGACCGGGGAACATTTGCGGAGTCAGATACCCAATGCACGCTGCGGGTTACAACCAACCGCGCTGGCCTCTTGCAGCGTCAATTGCCGTTAATTTTTTAGAGAACAACGCTGTGGCCTACCGCGATTTAAGAGAATTCATCGTCCAGTTAGAACAATTGGGCGAGCTCAAACGCGTGCAGGCCGAGGTGTCGCCGCACCTGGAGATGACCGCGCTGTGCGACAAGGTGTTGCGCGCGGGCGGCCCGGCGTTGCTGTTTGAGCACCCCACCGGCCACCGCATGCCGGTGCTGGGCAACCTGTTTGGCAGCACGCGCCGCGTCGCCTTGGGCATGGGCGTGAACGACGTGAGCGAACTGCGCCAGTTTGGCCACGTGCTGGCCATGCTTAAAGAGCCCGAAGCGCCCAAGGGCTTCAAGGAACTCATCGGCATGCGCAGCCTGGTCAAAACCCTGTGGAGCATGTCGCCCAAAGAACTCAGCAGCGCGCCGTGCCAAGAGGTGGTTTGGGAAGGCTCAGACGTTGATTTGGCCAAACTGCCGGTGCAGCACTGCTGGCCGGGCGACGTGGCCCCGCTCATCACCTGGGGCCTGGTCATCACCCAAGGCCCGCTCAAAAGCCGGCAAAACCTGGGCATCTACCGTCAGCAGGTGTTATCAAGCAACAAGGTCATCATGCGCTGGCTGGCGCACCGCGGTGGCGCGCTCGACTTCAAGGACCACGCCGCGCAAAAACCCGGCCAACCCTATCCGGTGTGCGTGGCCCTGGGTGCTGACCCGGCCACCATTCTGGGCGCGGTCACCCCGGTGCCCGACAGTTTGAGCGAATACCAGTTTGCCGGGTTGCTGCGCGGCAGCCGCACCGAGCTGGTCAAGGCGCTGGGAAGCAACTTGCGCGTGCCCGCCTTTGCCGAGATCGTGCTCGAAGGCCACATCAACCCCGATGCCTCGCACAAAAGCGGTTTTGAGCACGCGCTGGAGGGCCCGTTTGGCGACCACACCGGCTACTACAACGAATGCGCCGAATTTCCGGTGTTCACCATTGACCGCATCACACTGCGCCGCGAGCCCATTTACCACAGCACTTACACCGGCAAACCGCCCGATGAGCCCGCCATGCTGGCGCTGGCCTTGAACGAGCTGTTTGTGCCGCTGCTGCAACGCCAGTACCCCGAGATTACCGACTTTTACCTGCCCGCCGAGGGCTGCAGCTACCGGCTAGCGGTGGTCAGCATCAAAAAAGCCTACCCCGGCCACGCCAGGCGCATCATGTTTGGCATCTGGAGTTTTCTGCGCCAGTTCATGTACACCAAGTTCATCGTGGTGGTGGACGACGATGTGAATGTGCGTGACTGGACAGAAGTGATCTGGGCCATCACCACCCGCGTCGACCCCACGCGTGACACCTTGCTGGCCGACAACACGCCAATTGACTACCTGGACTTTGCCTCACCGGTGAGCGGCCTGGGCAGCAAGATGGGGCTGGATGCCACCAACAAATGGCTTGGGGAGACAACGCGCGAATGGGGCAAGCCATTGACCATGACGCCCGAGGTAACAGCGCGTGTGGAGCAGCTTTGGCAGACGCTGGGTTTATAAGCTAAAGTGACCTGTAGCCCTTTTTAAACAAGGGTAAGCAGCTATTTAATCAATAGCACTTAGCTAGATACTTTTTGTGTTAATTTTGTCGGTTAATATATGCAGCATGCATACATACAACCCACACACCCAGGCTACGTCACGTTCTGTCAACCTGCTCGGTGCCCTGGCCTTGGCCACCATGGACAAGCTGCGTGACGAGCCTGCCAACACGCTGACCACCCGCGCGGCGCTGCTGGCGCTGAGCAAGTACCCCGGCGGTTCGATTGATGCGCTGCGGGCCAACCTCGGCTTGTCGCACCCCGCCACCGTGCGCGTGGTAGCGGGCTTGATGCACGCGGGCTTGCTGACCAAAACGACGGGCACAGACCGGCGCAGCGTTGCGCTGAACCTGACGCCTGAGGGCCATCGTGCGGTGGCGCATGCATTGCATCAACGCCAGCAGGCGCTGAGCCAAATGCTTCTGCCCTTGAGCGGGCGCGAACTGTTTCAGTTTGAAACCCTGGCCCTCAAAATCCTGTGGAACGAAACGCATGATGCCGCGCACGCCCTGAAAATCTGCCGTCTCTGTGACGAGGCAGATTGCCTGGCCAAAGGCTGCCCGGTGGAGTGCAAGGAGCTTGGCCAGGCGCAGCCCCGCTGATGCGCGGCACTGAGATACCGCGCGCGCCATGACAAAACCCTTGTCGATCAAGACCTCCAACGGCGCGGTGCTGGCCATCCTGGCTGCGCTTTCCTGGGGTATGGCCACCGTCATGTCCAAGGGGGCGCTGGATGTGTTTGCCCCGATTTTTCTGTTGGTGGTGCAGCTTGCCGCCAGCGTAGCTTGCCTTTGGCTGCTGATTCTTGTCAGGAAAAAACCGACGCAGCCCCTCGCCTGGCGCACGGTGGTGCGATTTGCCGCTTTGGGTTTGCTAGAGCCAGGCTTGGCCTACCTGCTGGACTTGATCGGGCTGGAGCACACCCAGGCCAGCACCGCCACGCTGATTTTGAGCACCGAGTCGCTGATGATCATGGCGCTGTCGGCACTGCTGTTTGGCGAGCGGCTCAGCGTGCGCTTCATGCTGCTGTCGATTGTCGCTGTAGCGGGCTTGTACCTTGCGCTGGGGGCAAGCCTGGCCGATGCTGGCAGCGCAGCCATGTGGGGTAATGCGCTGGTGTTTGCGGGCTCTGCCTGTGCTGCGCTGTACGTGGTGTTGTCCGCCCGCATTGCCACCGATGCCGACCCGATCACCATCGTCGCCTGGCAGCAAACGGTGGCACTGGGTTTTGCGCTGGCGCTGCTGCCGTTGGAATGGATGCTTCGCCCCACGTTGCACAATTTACCCACCACGCCCGAGCTCTGGCTCTTGGCCGCCAGCTCGGGCGTGGTTCAGTACGCACTGGCGTTTTCTCTGTATATGGCGGCGCTCAGAAATATCCGCGCCAGCGTGGCTGGAAGCTTTTTGAATCTGGTGCCGCTGTTTGGCTTTGCCGGCGCTAGTCTGTTTTTGCATGAGGCGATCTCGTTGCAACAACTCCTGGGTGCCCTCATCACCGTGGCCGCTGTCACCCTGATGGGCACTGGAACAGGATGGGCTCAATAAGGTGCTGCGCAAGCCTGGCCAGCGGCCAACGGTGTTGATGGTGGGGTGAGTGGTATCGGCGGCAGAAAGAGGCGTTGGCTTTGGCTGCCAATGATCCAGCCGCCATCTTGTTGCGCTGCCAGGGCTACTCGGCCTCTCCATTTTTTATATACGTTTTGTGGCTCTAGCCCTTATGTAAAATGGGTAAGAAGCTATTACAAGCATAGCAAATTGTCCAAACTCTACGCGGTATCGCTAGGTCAACTAGCGTTTGGCAAAAATTATATGCCTTATATGCCTCTAGCCCTTATAGAACATGAGTAAGTAGCTATTAAGTTAGTAGCTAATAAACCGCTGTTAGCGGCTGCGCAAATATGCGTAAATCTGGCGGCATAAAACGCATGTATCCATGGTGGCGAGCGCAAAACTGCAGCGCTTGCTGCCAGTGAATGGCGTATTGGCCACTACGCCGCATCAAGGGTTCGCTGCGTCAGGCTGCTTACGCAGCCTGCCCTTGACCCGGCTACGTAGCCGAACAAGCAAAATCTGCGCCTGGAAAATCCCTGCCGCCAAATTCACACACTTTAACGTGAAACAACGCCCACAGCCGACAAGAATGGCGTGTCGTAGGGCCGACTTCAGTGTTGTAGGGCCGACTTCAGTCGGCCATGGCGGGTTGAAACCCTTCCCTACGCAGGGCACGCGTGTTGCATGCTTAGGGGTGTCCTTGTTGAACATGGACGTTAACGTGAAACAACGCCCACAGCCGACAAGAATGGCGTGTCGTAGAGCCGACTTCAGTGTCGTAGGGCCGACTTCAGTCGGCCATGGCGGGTTGAAACCCGCCCTACGCAGGGCACGCATGTTTCATGCTTAGGGGCATCCTTGTTGAACATGGACGTTAACGTGAAACAACGCCCACAGCCGACAAGAATGGCGTGTCGTAGAGCCGACTTCAGTGTCGTAGGGCCGACTTCAGTCGGCCATGGCGGGTTGAAACCCTTCCCTACGCAGGGCACGCATGTTTCATGCTTAGGGGTGTCCTTGTTGAACATGGACGTTAACGTGAAACAACGCCCACAGCTGACAAGAATGGCGTGTCGTAGAGCCGACTTCAGTGTCGTAGGGCCGACTTCAGTCGGCCATGGCGGGTTGAAACCCTTCCCTACGCAGGGCACGCATGTTTCATGCTTAGGGGCATCCTTGTTGAACATGGACGTTAACGTGAAACAACGCCCACAGCCGACAAGACTGGCGTGTCGTAGGGCCGACTTCAGTGGCGTAGGGCCGACTTCAGTCGGCCATGGCGGGTTGAAACCCTTCCCTACGCAGGGCACGCATGTTTCATGCTTAGGGGTGTCCTTGTTGAACATGGACGTTAGTCAGGCGCTGCGCGCATGGTTTTGGTCAGCGGCTTCGCCGGTCAAGTTGTGTTAACCCCGCCCACCCTTGGGTCTTGCTTGCTTCGCAGCAACGCCTGCGCGGTCTGCCCGTCCGCCCCCCCCCCGAGGGGGCTCCCTCAGAACCGTGCTGTGGTTTGGCTTTGTTGCGAGATGGTGAGTATCAGACAAGGAAGACCGCGGTTACAGGCCTTGCGGGCTGCAAGCCAGCGTGACCGCTGGCTTGCTTTTGCTCTCTTATTTACTATGTTATTAATAGCTACTTCCGCTTATTCCATAAGGTCTAGAGGCTTAAATAGCTTATAACTCACTGGAGTAAGCCAAATGAAAGGATGCCTGCGCCCCGCAGAGCAAGGTTTACAAACTGAGGGGCAATTGTGGGGGCAATCTGGTGATTCAGAGCCGCAAAGCAAAATGGGTTAGCAGCAAAAAACTGCTAACCCATTGATGTATTTGGTCGGAATGAGAGGATTCGAACCTCCGACCCCTTCGTCCCGAACGAAGTGCGCTACCAGGCTGCGCTACATTCCGATTTTTCGCATTTGTGTCAGTATTGACGATCAAGCAGCTGAGCCGCTAATTGTATCAAACACTGTGTGTACGCATTGTCTGGCAGCTGTTGGGCGGCGGCAATGGCGCGCTGAGCCTCGTTGGTGGCGGCTTGGCGGGCGACATCAAGTGCGCCGGTAGCGGTGACGATGGTCACAACCTCGTCAATCAGGTCAAGGCGGCCCGTTTCTATGGCCGTTTTGATGAGGGCGCGCTCGGTCTGCGAGCCGCGTTGCATGGCGGCAATCAGCGGCAAGGTGGTTTTGCCCTCGCGCAAATCATCGCCCAGATTTTTACCCATGACGGCGGCATCACCGGTGTAGTCCAGCACGTCGTCAATCACCTGAAAAGCGGTGCCCAAGGCTTGACCGTAGTCGGCGCAGACGCTTTCTGTGGCGGGGTCAGCACTGGCCAGAATGGCGCCGACACGGGCACTGGCTTCGAACAGCTTGGCTGTTTTGGAGCGTATCACCTGCAGGTAACCGGCTTCATCCAGCGCGGCGTTGTGCATGTTCATTAGTTGCATCACTTCGCCTTCAGCGATGATGTTGGTGGCATCGGCCAGCACTTCCATGATGCGCATGCTTTGGGCATCGACCATCATCTGAAAAGCGCGTGAATATAAAAAGTCGCCTACCAGCACGCTGGCTGGGTTGCCGAAAGTCTCATTGGCTGTGGCGTGGCCGCGCCGCAGGGACGAGTCGTCCACCACATCGTCGTGCAGCAGGGTGGCGGTATGGATGAATTCCACCACGGCGGCGAGGTTGAAACGCTGTGTACCCTTGAAGCCAAGGGCGCCACATACAAGGAGCAGCAAGGCGGGTCGCAGCCGTTTGCCACCGGCTGAAATGATGTAGCGTGAAACTTGTCCCACCAGCGGCACGCCAGAGTCGAGTCGTTGCGCAATGACCAGGTCGACCTCACGCATATCAGGCGCGATGAGTGCCAAGGGGCTGGGTTTTGGGGAGAGAGTGGCGTGCAAGACGGTGGCCCGGTTAGTTGCCCGCATTATAGAAAGCCTGAAGGTGCGCTACGGCGGACTTGAGGCGCTGTTTTGCTGGAATTTGGCAAAACGTGTGACTTATGTGATAATCCTAGGCTCTGCGGAAATTCGTTCGTGGAGCATTTTTAAGAGGTTATTATGTACGCGGTCATAAAAACTGGTGGCAAACAATACAGAGTTGCTACTGGCGAAAAAATTAAAGTAGAACAGATTGCTGCGGACGTAGGCCAAGAAATTGTGATCGACCAGGTTCTGGCAGTCGGTAGCGGCGCAGAGTTGAAGGTTGGCACACCCTTGGTGTCCGGTGCAACGGTGAGCGTCACGGTTGTGACGCATGGTAAACACGACAAGGTCAGCATTTTCAAAATGCGCCGTCGCAAGCACTATCAGAAACGCCAAGGTCATCGTCAACAGTTCACCGAACTGCTGATTGGTGCGATTACGGCCTGATACACCTGATTAAGAAAGAGAATCATGGCACATAAAAAAGGCGGCGGCTCGACGCGAAACGGGCGCGATTCCAAGCCCAAAATGCTCGGTGTGAAAATGTACGGTGGCCAACTGATCAGCGCTGGCGCGATCATTGTTCGTCAACGTGGCACCCAATTTCACCCCGGCGTGAATGTTGGTATCGGCAAAGACCACACCCTGTTTGCGCTGACAGAAGGCCATGTGTCTTTTGCCATCAAAGGTGCGCTCAACCGCCACACCGTGAGCGTGACACCAGCCTGATCGCTGGGTTGCTCCCACTCAAGACCCTGCGCCCGGCGCGGGGTTTTTCATTTGTAGGTTTCACGATTCGTGATGCCTGATTTTTAAGGTGCATGCGCATGAAATTCGTAGACGAAGCCTACATTGATATCTCCGCTGGAGACGGTGGCGCTGGCTGCGTCTCGTTTCGGCATGAAAAATACAAAGAGTTTGGTGGTCCCAATGGTGGTGACGGTGGCCGGGGTGGTCATGTCTTTGCCGTGGCCGACGAAAACCTGAACACCCTGGTGGATTACCGCTTTTCGCGCCGCCATGACGCACAGCGCGGCCAGCATGGCATGGGGTCTGACATGTTTGGCGCGGCTGGTGACGACATCACGCTGAAAATGCCGGTTGGCACCATCATCAGCGATGCAGAAACCGGTGAAGTGTTGTTTGAGCTGCTCAAACCCGGCGAGGTCATCACCATCGCCAAGGGTGGCGACGGGGGCTTTGGCAACTTGCGCTACAAGAGCGCCATCAACCGTGCGCCACGGCAAAAAACACCTGGCTGGCCGGGTGAAAAACGCAACCTCAAACTGGAGTTGAAGGTGCTTGCCGACGTGGGCTTGCTGGGCATGCCCAATGCTGGCAAGTCGACGCTGATCACGGCTATCTCCAACGCCCGTCCGCGCATTGCCGACTACCCCTTCACCACCTTGCATCCTAATTTGGGGGTGGTGCGTGTCGGGCCCGAGCAGAGCTTTGTGGTGGCTGACTTGCCGGGGCTGATCGAAGGCGCATCTGAAGGCGCTGGCCTGGGGCATCTCTTTTTGCGTCATTTGCAACGCACCCGCTTGCTGCTGCACATTGTTGACATGGCCCCGTTTGACGACGGCGTGGACACCGTGGCGCAGGCCAAGGCGATCGTCAACGAGCTCAAAAAATACGATCCTGGTCTGTACGCCAAGCCGCGCTGGCTGGTGCTCAACAAGCTCGACATGGTGCCCCTGGAGGCGCGCGAGGCTCTGGTCAAAGACTTTGTCAAACGCTTCAAGTGGAAAGGGCCGGTGTTTGAAATCTCTGCCCTGACCCGTGAAGGCTGCGAGCCGCTGATCAAAACCGTGTTCAAACACATCAGCGCGCAACAAAAGCTGGAACAAGCCCCTGAGGTGATTGATCCGCGTTTTGCAACCGATGTGGGTGTGTCTGAGTAGCTATAAAATATATAGCTAACTGCGCTTTATATATAAGGGCTAGAGGTCTAAATGGCTCAAATGAGTGAATCTCTTGTGTTGCGCGATGCGCGCCGTGTGGTGGTCAAGGTGGGCTCCAGCCTGGTCACCAATGAAGGCCGTGGGCTCGATGAAGCCGCCATTGGCGAGTGGTGCCGCCAGCTGGCGGTGCTGGTGCGCGGTGGGCGTGAAGTCATCATGGTCTCCAGCGGGGCGATTGCCGAGGGCATGAAGCGTCTGGGCTGGACGACGCGTCCGCATCAAATTCACGAGTTGCAAGCCGCCGCCGCAGTGGGGCAAATGGGGCTGGCACAGATGTATGAGACCAAGCTGCGTGAGAACGGCCTGGGCAGCGCCCAGGTGCTGCTGACGCATGCAGACCTGGCCGATCGTGAACGCTACCTCAACGCCCGATCCACCTTGCTCACCCTGCTGAAATTGGGGGTGGTGCCGGTCATCAATGAAAACGACACGGTGGTCAACGACGAAATCAAGTTTGGCGACAACGACACCCTGGGCGCGTTGGTGGCCAACCTGGTGGAGGCTGATGCGCTGGTCATCCTGACCGACCAAAAAGGTCTCTTCACCGCAGACCCTCGCAAAGACCCCGCCGCACAGTTTGTGCATGTGGGGCAAGCCGGAGATGCTGCGCTGGAAGCCATGGCGGGCGGCGCAGGCTCCAGCCTGGGGCGCGGTGGCATGATCACCAAAATTTTGGCGGCCAAGCGCGCTGCGGGCTCCGGAGCCGCTACGGTGATTGCCTGGGGTCGCGAGCCCGATGCCTTGTTGCGCTTGAGCCAGGGTGAAGCCATTGGCACCTTGTTGCTGGCCTCCACACAAAAAACACAGGCCCGCAAACAGTGGATAGCCGACCACCTGCAACTGCGCGGCTCGGTCACGGTAGATGCGGGGGCTGTGGTGAAACTGCGCGGCGACGGCTCCAGTCTGCTGCCGATTGGCATGACGGCGGTGGAGGGTGATTTTTCTCGCGGTGACGTGATCGCCATCCGTGATCTGGCGGGCATGGAGGTCGCCCGGGGTTTGGCCAATTACGCCAGTTCCGAGGCCAGGCTGATTTGCCGCAAGCCCTCCAGCGCTTTTGAAGCTTTGCTGGGCTACGCGGCGGAGCCAGAAATGGTGCACCGGGACAACCTGGTGCTGAGCCGCTGATCAACCTACAGTTCTGGCCATTCCCGATTGAGAATCGGGCTCATAACTGCCGCCAGGCGGCAACTCCACAGGACCATGAGCCGCATCGGCATACATCAGATATGCGTCCATTGGGCGAATACCTTGGCGTAAAAAGCGGTTGCGCTGTTGGCTGCGCGGCAGGTAGTGTGACAGCTCGTTGAGCGCCATTACATACACCTCTCGCTTGAACTCCACCACCGCCTCCAGCGGCACCCAGTAGTCGTTCCAGCGCCAGGCATCAAACTCGGGGTGGTTGGTGGCGCGCAGGTTCAAATCCCAGTCGTGACCGACCAATTGCAGCAAAAACCAGATTTGTTTTTGCCCTTTGTAAAAACCGCGTGAATCGCGGCGAATAAAACGGTCTGGCACCTCGTAGCGCAACCAGTTGCGGGTGCGGGCCACAATGCGGATATGTTCGCGCAGCAGCCCCACTTCTTCATGTAATTCCCGAATCATGGCTTGCTCAGGGGTTTCGCCCCGGTCAATGCCACCTTGCGGAAACTGCCAGGAGTGCGTCCGAATACGCTTGCCCCAAAACACCTGATTTTTCTGGTTGAGCAGGACGATGCCGACGTTGGGCCTAAAGCCGTCCCGGTCAAGCATAATCAAACCCTAATTTTTAAATTGACTCGATTATGCACAGACCTTGCTGTGCATCAAGAGTCATAACCCTGATAAAGCGCCGAATTTCCCCATGAAAGCTTCTCAATTTTTCATTTCAACCCTCAAAGAAGCCCCGGCCGATGCCGAGGTGGTCAGCCACAAACTGATGATGCGCGCGGGCATGATCAAAAAGCTCGGCGCAGGCATCTACACCCTGATGCCCATGGGTCTGCGCGTGGTGCAAAAAGTAGAAGCCATCGTGCGTGAAGAGATGAACCGCGCCGGGGCAGTAGAGCTGGCGATGCCAGTGATTCAACCGGCCGAGTTGTGGCAGGAGACTGGTCGCTTTGACAAGATGGGACCCGAGCTGCTGCGCATCAAAGACCGCCACGGCAACAGCTTTGTGGTGCAGCCCACCAGTGAAGAAGTGGTGACCGACATTGCACGTCAAGAGATTCGCAGTTACAAACAGTTGCCAAAAAACTTTTACCAAATCCAGACCAAGTTTCGCGACGAGCGCCGTCCGCGCTTTGGCCTGATGCGTGGGCGCGAGTTCATCATGAAAGATGCCTACAGCTTTGACCGCGACCAGGCATCCGCCAAAGCCAGTTACCAGGTCATGGCGGCCGCTTACCGCCGCATTTTTGACCGCTTTGGTTTGCGCTACCGCGCTGTGGCCGCCGACAGCGGCGCGATTGGCGGTGACCTGAGCGAAGAATTTCAGGTGATTGCAGCCACCGGTGAAGATGCCATCGTGTATTGCCCGGGCAGCGACTACGCCGCCAACATGGAAAAGGCTGAAGCGCTGGCTCCCGCTGGCGCACACGGCGCGGCCACGCAGCCGATGCTCAAAACCCCGACGCCGGGCAAGTGCACCTGTGCCGAGGTGGCCGAGCTGCTGGGCTTGCCGCTGTCGCAAACCGTCAAATCCTTGGTGTTGGCCACCGACACCCTCAATGAGCAAGGCGAAGTCGTCAAAACGCAAGTCTGGTTGCTGCTGCTGCGTGGCGACCATGACATGAACGAGGTCAAGGTCAACAAGCTGCCCGGTCTTGCTGCCTTGCGCTTTGCCAGCGTGGCCGAGATCGTTGATCACTTTGGTTGTGAGCCTGGCTACCTCGGGCCTTTGAACCTTCAAAAACCGGTCAAACTGGTGGTAGACCGTGACGTGGCGGTGTTGGCTGATTGGGTTTGCGGTGCCAATGAAGCGGGCTATCACCTCACCGGTGTCAATTGGGGGCGTGACCTGCCCGAGCCCGAGGTGGTGGCTGACCTGCGCAACGTGGTCGCCGGTGATGCGTCACCCGACGGCCAAGGCGTGCTGGCGATTGAGCGCGGTATTGAAGTCGGCCATGTGTTCTACCTGGGCACCAAATACAGCGAAACCATGAAAGCCACTTTTCTGGATCAAAACGGCAAGCCGCAGTTTTTGGAAATGGGCTGCTACGGCATTGGCATCACCCGCCTGCCCGCCGCCGCCATTGAACAAAACCATGACGAGCGCGGCATCATCTGGCCCGACGCGCTGGCACCGTTTACCGTGGTGATTTGCCCGATCAACGCCGAGCGTTCGCCTGAGGTCAAAGCTACCTCAGAGCAACTCTACGCTGAGCTGCTGGCTGCGGGTGTGGATGTGCTGCTGGACGACCGGGGCGAACGCCCGGGCGCGATGTTTGCCGACTGGGAACTCATCGGCGTGCCGCACCGCGTCAATGTGGGTGACCGCGCCCTGAAAGAAGGCAACGTGGAGTACCAGCACCGCCGTGACGCAGCCGCCAGCGCCGTGCCGGTGGCTGACATCGTGGCGCAATTGTTGGCCAAACTCAAAGTCTGATACGCCCCACGATGCACCTGCTGTTAGCGCTCAGATGAGCTTGCGTCGACGTGGCTTTTTATCTGATGTTTTAGCCCTGTCGCCCTTTATTTTAGGGTGTGAGCAGCTCTTTTTATCAGAGCAAGCATGGGCCGGGGCACAGGTTGAAGAGCCGCTGGTGGACTCGGTGCGCACGGCCTTGAGCTCGGCCATTGCCAACCACGCGCCACCCGTGCCCGAATTTGCCGACACCGAATCGCGCCTGGCCTACCTGCGCTGGCTGGTAGCCATGAGCGAGCGCCTGAAGAAGAAAAAAACCGACTGGATCACGCGCAAAGAATTTTTGCAAACGGTCTGGTACGAAGCCAAGCGCGCCGGGCTGGAGGTGTCGCTGGTGCTGGGGCTGATTCAGGTGGAGAGCAACTTTCGCAAATACGCGGTGAGCCGGGTTGGGGCGCGGGGCTACATGCAGGTGATGCCGTTCTGGACCCGGGTGCTGGGCGATGGCGATGCCGGCAAACTGTTTCACATGCAAACCAACCTGCGTTTTGGTTGTGTGATTTTGCGGCATTACCTGGAGCGCGAGCGTGGTGATGTGTTCCTGGCGCTGGGGCGCTACAACGGTTCACGCGGCCAGCCGCAATACCCCAATGCGGTGTTTGCGGCGAAAAAAAAATGGCTGTAAACGTCAGAACTCAAACAGGTGAGAAGTGTCGCCCCATCACTTTAGATTGCCCAGTTGACCGCTTGGTTGGCGAGCCCTAAGTCCCAATTAACATTGTCCTTTTCAGCTTCGGGTCAGTTCACCATTTGGGTGACAGCGCTTCGCAGTCGATTGAGCCACTGCCAACGCGCCTGGGGTTGTTGCGCCTCCTTGCGGGCGGTAGCCTGCCACGTCTTCTTGCCTACCCGGCTGCACCGGCTGCAATCCGACCACCGCGATCCATTTTTCACCGGCTTTTGGGCTTATAGCTACGGCTATGAGCCTGCAAATCTGGCAAAAACTGTCCTCGCTGTGGTCGAATTTGGCTACGCCGCTCGTCGCGAATGCTTCGATGCCGAAAGTCCGACAGCCTCCTAGGATAAAGAACAAGTTTGCTTAGGGATGCGGAAATCACAAATATCCCGTTTTTGGCGGCACTAACGTCCATGTTCAACAAGGACACCCCAAAGCATGAAACACGCGTGCCCTGTGTAGGGCGGGTTTCAACCCGCCATGGCCGACTGAAGTCGACCCTACGACACGCCATTCATGTCGACTGTGGGCGTTGTTTCACGTTAACGGGCGCATTGCGTCGTTGCAAAACGTTTGTTTAGCGGAGCTAAACAAACGTTTTGCGCCTAGCACAGCATCCCGTCAGCACTCGCCAAAAACGGTGCATTTGCAATTTCCACATCCCTTAAACCCAAATAATCCATCAGGCGGCACTTCGTGTCTGCCTGATGCCTGGCGGCGTGATTTGCGGCCATTTCGCTCACCCGTTCGTCGTCCATAGCGACGGCTATGAAAGCCTCTCGGCTAGCCAAACTGTCTCGCAACTCACCTTACCAGGCATTCACGCCCTGATGGATTGTTTGGGTTAAACCGTTACAAATTGGCTGCAGCGCGCAGTGCGGCAGCCTTATCGGTGCGTTCCCAGGTGAACTCGGGCTCTTCGCGGCCAAAGTGGCCGTAGGCGGCGGTCTTTTCGTAGATCGGGCGCAGCAAGTCGAGCATCTGGATGATGCCCTTGGGGCGCAGGTCAAAGTGCTCCTGCACCAGCTTGGCAATTTGCTCGTCGGGGATCACGCCAGTGCCTTCGGTGTAGACCGTTACGTTCATCGGCTTGGCCACGCCAATGGCGTAGGCCACTTGCACCTGGCATTGCTTGGCCAGGCCAGCGGCCACCACGTTTTTGGCGACATAGCGGGTGGCATAGGCGGCTGAGCGGTCCACCTTGCTGGGGTCTTTGCCGCTGAAGGCACCACCCCCGTGCGGGCAAGCGCCGCCGTAGGTGTCCACAATGATCTTGCGCCCGGTCAGGCCGCAGTCACCTTGCGGACCGCCCACCACAAAGCGGCCGGTGGGGTTGATCAGGTACTTGGTGTCGGCGGTCAGCCATGCTTTGGGTAGCACCGGTTTGATGATTTCTTCACGAATGGCTTCGTAGAACGCATCGGTCATGCGGTCGCCCAGGCTCATCTCTGGGCTGTGTTGGGTGGACAGCACCACAGTGTCGATGCTGTGCGGTTTGCCGTTCACATAACGCATGGTCACCTGGCTTTTGGCATCGGGGCGCAAGAAGGGCAAGCGGCCGTCTTTGCGCAACTGAGCCTGGCGTTCTACCAAGCGGTGGGCGTAGTAGATCGGTGCGGGCATCAGTTCGGGGGTTTCGTCGCAGGCATAGCCAAACATCAGGCCCTGGTCGCCAGCGCCGGTGTTGAGGTGGTCGTCTGAGGCGTGGTCAACGCCCTGGGCGATGTCGTTGCTTTGCTTGTCGTAAGCGACCAGCACGGCGCAACCTTTGTAATCGATGCCATAGTCGGTGTTGTCGTAGCCAATGCGCTTGAGGGTGTTGCGCGCCACCTGGATGTAGTCCACATTGGCTTGGGTGGTGATCTCGCCAGCCAGCACCACCAAACCGGTGTTGCACAGCGTTTCCGCGGCCACGCGGCTGCGCGGGTCTTGGGTAAAGATGGCATCAAGAATCGCGTCAGAGATCTGATCCGCCACCTTGTCGGGATGGCCTTCAGAGACGGATTCGGAGGTAAATAAAAAGTCGTTCGACATGATGAAAGCTCCTAAGTAAAAGTTAACAACCAGTTTGCGTTGCCTTGGCTTTTAGGGGCTTTCAGCGAACGCTTTAGCAGATTTGTCAAAGATTTGACAAGGCACAATGGCGGACTAAAAGCGCGCCCGTTGTGGGTGTCGCCCTGCAAGTAGTTCTGTAACTCGGCGACGCTGTTATTTTATCCCACCCCATGGCCACCCTTTTCAAGCTCATGTCTTTCCTGCCTTTGTGGCTGCTGCACGCCCAGGGGTGGGTGCTGGGCTGGCTGGCTTTTGTGGGTTCTAACGTCTACCGCAAACGGTTCCTGGCCCATGTCCGGCTGGCGGGCTTGTCCAGCAGGCGCTGGCTCACGGCCGTGGGGGAAAGTGGCAAGTTGGTGACCGAGTTGCCGCGCCTGTGGCTGGGTCAGCCGGTTCCTGTTTTTTGGGAGAGTGCCGCGCTGGTGGATGATGCGCTGGCACAAGGACGCGGCATTGTGTTTTTAACCCCGCACCTGGGGTGCTTTGAGATCACGGCCCAGGCTTATGCGCAGCGTTACGGTGTGGGCGGCAAACCCATGACGGTGCTGTTTCGTCCACCGCGCCAAACCTGGTTGCGCAAAGTGGTTCAGGCTTCGCGTCAACGCCCTGGTTTGTTGACGGCCCCCACCACGCTCTCCGGAGTCAAGCAGATGATCAAGGCGCTTAAAAATGGCGAGTCGGTGGGCTTGCTGCCAGACCAGGTGCCGCCGCTGGGCATGGGCATGATGGCCCCATTTTTTGGCCAATCGGCCTACACCATGACCCTGTCCGTGCGTCTGATTCAGCAAACTGGAGCCTGTGTGCTGCTGGCTTGGGGCGAGCGTCTGCCCTGGGGGCGCGGGTTTAAAGTGCATGTGCAGCCCTTGCAAGCGGCCTTGCCACCGGCATTGCCCGAGGCGGTGGCTGCCATCAACCATGCCATGGAAAGCTTGGTGATGCAGTGCCCGCAGCAGTATTTGTGGGGCTACGCGCGCTACAAGCAGCCGCGTGAAACGCTCTGACCCTCAGGAGCTTGACATTGGGAACCCGTTTGCTGCTTTGGTTGATGCGTTGGCTGGCCTACTTGCCGTTGGTTTGGGTGCGCGCGCTGGGATGGCTGTTGGGGTGCGGCTTGTATGCCGTAGTGGGTTCGCGCAGGCGCGTGGTGCAGACCAACTTGGGCTTGTGTTTCCCGACACTGCCAGCCCGTCAACGGCGCAGATTGTCGCAGCGGGTGTTTGTGCGCTTTGCCCAGGCCTGGCTGGATCGTGGTTGGTTATGGCATGGTTCTGAAGCCGTGGTACGGGCCCGACTGAAGCTCACCGGGGCTGTGCATGCGCTTGAAGGGGCGCAAGCCAGCGTCATTTTTGCGCCCCATTTTGTTGGGCTGGATGCAGGCTGGACGGCGCTGACCCAGCAGTTGCCGCGCCACTTCACCACCATTTACACCGACCAAGCCAACAAGCAGGCCGATGCCTGGATTTTGCAGGGTCGCCAGCGCTTTGGTTCGGGGCGATTGTTTGGACGTGCGGATGGCGTGAAAACCATTGTGTCGAGCCTGCGCCAGGGCGAGGTGCTGTACCTGCTGCCCGACATGAATTTTGGCCCGCATGAATCGCTGTTTGTGCCGTTTTACGGCATCCGTGCCGCCACCGTGCCTTCACTCTCACGCTTTGCCAAACTGGGGCGCGCCCAGGTGGTTCCGGTGGTCACGCGCATGACCCCCGAAGGATATGAGGTGCAGGTGCTGCCTGCCTGGCAGGATTTCCCCTCAGACGACTTGCAGGCTGACACCACCCTGATGAACGCGCGGCTGCAAACCTACATAGATGCCATGCCGGAGCAGTATTACTGGGTCCACAAGCGTTTCAAGGATCGACCTGCAGGTGAGCAGAATTTTTATTAAAACAGCTTGCAGCCCTTTATTCTATTGGGCTAATAGCTATGAAATATGTAGCTATTCGGGTTGACCTGATGTGGCGGCTTGCGCCGTTGCAGGATGCGCCCACTGCCAGAGCAGGGTAGCCACTTCATCAATCCCCTGGCGTTTGGTGGCTGAAAAAAGTCGCACCTCACCGCCCCCCGCCTGCAGCTTCATGATGGCCAGTGCCTTGGTCTGCTCGGCGCGGGTGAGTTTGTCGGCCTTGGTCAAAATCACCAAAAACTTCAAGCCCTCTTCCACGCGCGGGCGCACCACGTCCAGCAGCACCTCATCGAGCTCGGTCAAACCGTGGCGCGGGTCACACATCAGCACGATGGCTTTCAGGTTTTCGCGGGTCACCAAATAGTTGGCCATCACCTGCTGCCAGCGAATCTTGTCTTGCTTGGGCACCGCTGCATAACCGTAACCGGGCAAGTCGGCCAGCACCGCGTCGGTCACGCCTTGTTTGCCCAACGCAAACAAATTGATGTGCTGGGTGCGCCCCGGTTTTTTGGACGCAAAAGCCAGTTGTTTTTGCTGCGTCAGGGTGTTGATGCAGGTGGATTTGCCGGCGTTGGAGCGGCCCACAAAAGCGATTTCGGGCACGTCCAGGGCGGGCAAAAATTGCAACTGCGGTGCGGTGGTGAGAAATTTGGCGGTGTGCAACCAGCCCAAAGCAACGACCGGGGTCACGACGGGGGCCAAACCAGCGCCTGCTGTCGATGGGGGATTGGCAAAAGGTGTGGCAATGGAGCTAGGGGAAATAGTCATGAGTGACCCATGGTGGAATTGAGCCATTGTAGAATTGACCAGTTCTTCCCCAACCCTTACAGACCCGTTCCACCTATGAAGCTGATTGCCACATTTACCGTTGCCGCTGCGTTGGCCGCCACTGTTTTGTCAAGTTTGGCAGCGCAAGCAGAAGCACTGCCCAAGCCTGATTTGGTCAAAGGCGAGGCCAGTTTTGGTGCTATTTGCGCAGCCTGCCATGCGCCAGACGGCAATTCATTGATTTCGGTCAACCCCAAGCTGGCGCAGCAGCATCCTGAATACATCATCAAACAGCTGACCGAATTCAAGGCCGGCAAGCGTGAAAATGCGGTGATGAACGGCATGGCCGCCGCGTTGAGCGAAGCCGACATGCGCAACATTGCCTACTGGGTCAACAGCAAGAAAGCCACCCCTGGGGCGGCCAAAGAAAAAGAATTGGTGCTGTTGGGCGAAAAAATTTACCGTGGCGGCATTGCCGACCGCCAAATTCCGGCTTGCGCTGGCTGCCACAGCCCCAACGGCGCGGGCATTCCCGCTCAATACCCGCGCCTGAGCGGCCAGCATGCCGACTACGCGGTGGCGCAGCTCACCGCTTTTCGCGATGGCGTACGTAAAAACAGCGTGCAGATGACACAAGTGGCGGCCAAACTCAATGACCGTGAAATCAAGGCTGTGGCCGACTACATTTCCGGTCTGCACTGATTTTTCGTGTGAGCTGATGCGGCAACTTCGGTTGCGCTTAGAACCCCTGCCAAAAGGGCGAGTTGTTTCAGGCAATTCGCCCTTTTTTGTGCTTGGGTCGCTACCGACGTGGGTGCATTTTTGGCGAGTGCTGCAGATTTGTGTAAGAAGTTCTATTCTCTGCAGACCAACAGCACATAGGAACGCCCATGCTCATCAAAACCCAATCCCAAGGCTATGTTCACCCGGTCGCCAGTGACATCACGCCACTGACCGTCTACCAGTCGCGGCGCGACCTGATCCGGCTCATGGCCACCGGCGCAGCGGGTGCCGCGCTGGCCACCTGGGCGGGGCGCGAGGCGTTGGCTCAAAGTTGGGTAGCGCCCGGACAACAGGCCGCTTTGGCTCGCGCCAAGACCTCGGTGGCAGGTGCGTTGAGCATGGAAAAAGTCACCGAGTACAAACACGCCAGCACCTATAACAATTTTTACGAATTTGGCACCGACAAAGCCGATCCGGCGCGCAACGCCCACACGCTCAAAACCAGTCCCTGGACGGTGGAGATCGAAGGGCTGGTCAAAAAACCGGGACGCTACGCGCTGGAAGATTTGTTGAAGCTCAGCGCCCAAGAAGAGCGCATTTACCGCCTGCGCTGCGTGGAAGGCTGGTCGATGGTGATTCCGTGGGTGGGGTATTCGCTGTCGGAACTGATCAAGCGGGTGGAGCCCTTGGGCAGTGCCAAGTATGTTGAATTTGTCACCTTGGCCGACCCCAAAACCATGCCGGGTGTGGGTGCACGGGTGCTGGACTGGCCCTATGTGGAAGGCCTGCGTCTGGATGAAGCCATGCACCCCTTGACCCTGTTGGCCTTTGGCATGTATGGCGAGGTGTTGCCCAAGCAAAGTGGCGCGCCGTTGCGCTTGGTGGTGCCGTGGAAGTATGGCTTCAAAAGCGGCAAGAGTCTGGTCAAAATCCGCTTCACCGACCGGCAACCCGCCACCGCCTGGAACAAGGCGGCGGCCAGCGAGTACGGTTTTTATTCCAACGTGAACCCCGAGGTGGATCACCCGCGCTGGAGCCAGGCCACCGAGCGGCGCATTGGTGAAGACGGCTTGTTCGCCAAAAAACGCAAAACCCTGATGTTCAATGGTTACGAAGCGCAGGTCGGTCAGCTGTATGCGGGCATGGATCTGAAAAAGTACTTTTGATGACCTCTGCTGCCATTGTGGGTCTGTTGCCACGAACCAAACACTGGGGCTTGCATCCCTTGGCCAAGCCGCTGGTGTTTGTGCTGGCCCTGCTGCCGCTGGCCAGCCTGGTGTGGGCGGTGGTGTTCGACCAGTTGGGAGCCAACCCGGCGCAGGCGCTGGTTCGGGCCACGGGCGACTGGAGCTTGCGCATGTTGTGCGTGGTGCTGGCGGTAACCCCACTGCGCGTGCTCACCGGTAGCCCAGCGCTGGCGCGGTTTCGACGCATGCTGGGTTTGTTTGTCTACTTTTATGTGCTGTTGCACTTATTGAGTTACAGCGGGTTTGACATGGGTTTTGAGGTGGCGGACATTGCCAAAGACATTGCCAAGCGGCCTTTTATTTTGGTGGGGTTCAGTGCGTTTGTGCTGCTCACCGGCCTGGCGTTGACCTCGTTCAACCGGGCCATCAAGGCATTGGGTGGTAAAAATTGGCAGCGGCTTCACCGGGTGGTGTACCTGGTGGCTGGCTTGGCCATACTTCATTTCTATTGGATGCGTGCCGCCAAAAATGACTTTGCAGATGTGCTGGTGTACGCCGCCGTGTTGCTGCTACTGCTGGGCTGGCGCGCACTGCGATTTATCAACAAATAATGCCTCTAGCCCTTTATTTACAAGCGCTATAAACTATAAAAATAGTAGCATGTTGAGGGCGGGTTGCGTCTAGTGCGCTGGCGCTTCGCCTGCTGCACTGCTGGAGGGGAATGGCAAATGCTCCAGCCGCATTTGGTCGGCATAGGTTTCACGCGCTCGAATCAAGTGGCTGTGCGCACCATCCACCAGCACCTCGGCGGCGCGGTTGCGGGTGTTGTAGTTGCTGGACATGCTCATGCAGTAGGCTCCGGCCGACAGCACCGCCAGCAGATCGCCAGGCTGCGCATTCAGGTGACGGTCATGGCCAAGCCAGTCACCACTTTCGCAAATCGGGCCGACCACTTCCCAGGTGTGCGGTTCGGTTGGGTTGGGCTTGAGGGGCACGATCTGGTGGTACGCCTGGTACATGGCCGGGCGTGGCAGGTCGTTCATGGCGGCATCCACCACCATGAAGTTTTTTTGCTCGCCCGGTTTCAGGTACAGCACTTCAGTGACGCACACGCCTGCATTGCCCACCAGCGAGCGCCCCGGCTCGATCATCAAGGCCCGTTGGCCATAGCCGCGCGCATCCAGTTTGGCCAGCAGCTGCTGCCACAGTTGATCGGCTTGCGGCGGCGTTTCACCGTGGTAGTTGATGCCCAGCCCACCACCCAGGTCAATGTGGTGCAGCGGCACGCCAGCAGCTTCAATGGCCTGCACCAGGTCCAGCATGCGATCCATGGCATCCAGATAGGGTGATGCCTGGGTGATTTGCGAGCCAATATGGCAGTCAATGCCCAGCACCTGCAGGCCTGGTAGCGCGGCGGCGCGCTGGTAGGTTTGCACCACGCGTTCATGCGCAATGCCAAATTTGTTGCCCTTGAGGCCGGTGGAAATGTAAGGGTGGGTTTGCGGGTCGACGTTGGGGTTGACGCGGATGCTCACCGGCGCACGCAGACTCAGGCTTTGGGCCACTTCGCTGAGTACTTCCAACTCGGCTTCGCTCTCTACATTGAAGCAGCCAATACCGGCCTGCAAGGCGGCACGCATTTCTGGGCGGGTTTTACCCACACCAGAAAAAATAATTTTGCTGGCCAGGCCGCCGGCTGCCAACACGCGGGTCAGTTCACCCAGCGACACCACGTCAAAGCCGCACCCGGCCTGGGCAAAAAGCTGAATCACACCCAGCGTGGAGTTGGCTTTCATGGCGTAGCAAATCTGCACTTGCCGGCCAGAAAAACCGCGTTGGTAAGCAGCCAAGGCAGCCAGCATGGCCGCTTTGGAATAGACAAACAACGGCGTGCCATGCTGTTGCGCCAAGGCACTCAACCGGACTTGTTCTGCAAACAGTTCGTTGCCCCGGTAGGCAAAGTGGGGGTGACCAGGCAAAGGTTTTGAATTCATGGGTGTTGCGGGGTAGACGCAGCGGCAGCAGGTTGGACGGGAGGGGTGGAGATGCCAAGCGTTGGCAACAGAGACTCGGGCAGAGTGGCGCGGTGGGATGTGCCGGTTGGTGGCAGGTAGAGCGAGCCTTGCTGGCCACAGGCCACCAAAGCGACCGCACCGACACCAAGGACAAGCGTGCGCACTAGAATTTGAGTATTCAACATCATGACGAAATTGTAATGACCGACTTGGAATTTATGGATTTGGCTGAGCGTGTGCTCAAAAGCATTGAAGCCAGTTGCGACCGTATCAACGAGCGCACAGAGGCGGACATTGACAACCAGCGCTCAGGCGGATTGATCACGCTGCTGTTTGCCAACCGCAGCCAGATTGTGATCAACCTGCAAAAACCTTTGCATGAGATTTGGCTGGCCGCGAAATCGGGTGGATTTCACTATCAATTTGATGGCAAACAATGGATGGATACCAAGGGTCAGGGTGAATTTTTTGCCATGCTTTCGCGCTCCGCCAGTGAGCAGGCTGGTCAGGCCTTAATTTTTGAATAGGTCAAGAATCTGCTTTTTCTCATCGGCTGCAGGCATGGGAATCACGGGCGGAGGAGCGCCGTCAACAGCCGTGTCACCCAGCGTGGTGACCCCCGCCCCGTTGCTGTATTCGGTGTAAAACCATTCGCCACCTGAATTGACCACGCCTTCAGGCACCACAGTCTCCACCACCGGAACGTTTCTTAGTGCATTGGCCATGAACTCAATCCATATTGGCAGACTCAGTCCGCCGCCGGTTTCCCGATTACCCAATTTTCTGGGGGTGTCGTAGCCAATCCAGGTAATGGCCGCAAGCGAGGGTTGAAAGCCTGAGAACCAGGCATCCATAGAGTCGTTGGTGGTTCCGGTTTTGCCATACAAATCGGGGCGTTTGAGTTTGGCCTGGGCTGAGGCGGCAGTACCGGTGCGGGTGACTTCCTGCAATAAACTGTCCATGATGAAGGCATTTCTGGCCTCAATGACACGCATGGATTCATCAAGCATTGGGGGTTGGACTTGAGACAAGACTTTGCCTTTTTGATCCGTGACTTTTTGAATCAGCCAGGGGTTGACCCGATAACCGCCGTTGGCAAACACCGCATAGGCCGTGGCCATTTGCATGGGAGTGACAGAACCTGCCCCCAGTGCCATGGTCAGGTAGGCTGGGTGTTTGTCGGCATCAAAGCCAAAACGGGTAATCCAATTCTGCGCATTTTGTGCCCCCACCATTTGCAGAATTCGAATTGAAATCATGTTTTTGGATTTGGCTAAACCGCGGCGCATGGTCATGGGGCCTTCAAACTTGCCGTCGTAATTCTTCGGCTCCCAAGCCTGGCCGCCGGTTACCCCGGCGCTGAAAAACAACGGACCATCGTTGATGATGGTGGCGGGGGTCACGCCATGTTCCAAAGCGGCGGAGTAAATGAAGGGTTTGAAGCCGGAGCCTGGTTGGCGCCAGGCCTGGGTGACGTGGTTGAATTTGTTTTTGGCAAAGTCAAAGCCGCCGACCATGGCCTTGATCGAACCATCATGCGGGTCCAGGGCCACAAAAGCGCCTTCAACCTCGGGCAGTTGCGTGATCTCCCAGGTTTGTTTGGGCGTTTGCACCACCCGTATCACCGCGCCCCGGCGGATTTTGATGTTGGCTGCAGCTTTTTCAGACAAGCCGGATTGCGCTGGCTTGAGACCGCCGCCTGTGATCTCAATGACCTCGCCGTTTTGTCGTACCGCCTGAATTTTTTTGGCGTTGGCATCCAGCACCACCGCTGATAGCACATCGCCGTTGTCGGGGTGTTCTTGCAACACTTCGTCGATCACATCGTCCATTTCAGCTTGCGTGCCAGGCAGACTGACAAATTTTTCTGGTCCCCGGTACACCTGGCGGCGTTCGTAGTTCATGATGCCCCGGCGCAGCGCGCTGTAGGCGTTGGACTGATCCTCTGCGCGCAAGGTGGTATAGACGTTGAGTCCCCGGGTGTAGGTGTCTTCACCGTATTGGGCAAACATCAGCTGGCGCACGGTTTCTGCAACGTACTCTGCGTGCACACCGGTGTTGTCCGAGTGGCTTTTGACTTTGAGCTCTTCGCGTTTGGCGGCATTCGCCTGTTCAGCCGTGATAAACCCGTTTTCAAGCATGCGTTCAATGATGTACAGCTGGCGCGAACGGGCGCGTTTGGGGTTGTTGATGGGGTTGTAGGCAGACGGCGCTTTGGGCAGCCCGGCCAGCATCGCCGCTTCGGCGATCGAGATATTTTTAAGCGGCTTACCAAAATAAGCCTCTGATGCGGCTGCAAAACCATAAGCCCGGTTACCCAAAAAAATTTGGTTCATGTAGACCTCCAGAATCTGGTCTTTGGTCAGCATGTGCTCCAGTTTAAAAGTAAGCAGAATTTCGTAAATTTTGCGGGTGTAGGTTTTTTCGGACGACAAATAAACGTTTCTGGCCACTTGCATGGTGATGGTGGAGGCTCCTTGGCTTTTGATGCGTCCCAGGTTCGCCAGCGCGGCCCGTACCATGCCCTTATAGTCCACGCCGCCATGTTCGTAAAACCGCGCATCCTCAATCGCCAGCACAGCATCTTTCATGACCTTGGGAATGTCCTGAACAGGGGTCAAATGCCGACGCTCTTCGCCAAACTCACCCAGCAAAATGCCTTCGGTTGAAAAAACCCGCAGGGGCAGTTTGGGGCGGTAGTCTGACAGCGCCGAGATGTCTGGCAGGTTGGGAAACGCCACAGCCAAGGCCAGTGCGCCCACCAGCAATGCTGAAAGCAGTCCGGCCATCAGCAGCCCGGTGGCCACCAGCAGCCACTTCAGCCCCCAATGCATGGGTGCGCGGTTTACGTTCGTGGTCGGCTTGCTGGGCCCGGTGGAGATGGTGGAGTTTTGTTCGGACATAAGTTGAGGTAGTGAGGCCGTGCATTATAAAAATGGACGCCTTGATCAGTTAGGTTAGCATTTGCTTGGTTGAACTGTTTGATTGAAAACGGTTTTATTCGTATCTTTTTTGTATTCGGTTCTAGAAAAGCGTTGAAATTTGGCAACGGTTGGGCAATAGCAAACGGGTAAATATCATTGCGAGACAACACTCTTGCTGATACTATTGAAGTGAATTGTCAAGAGTTGCAGGGTCAACAAAGATTTTTTAAGGGGATCGTATTGTTTTCATTGGGGTCGCTATTTAGTCGCCAACCCGCTCCCATGCTGGGTCTGGATATCAGCTCTTCCAGCGCCAAGTTGGTGGAGCTGAGCCAGGACAAAGCGGGCAATTTGGTGCTTGAAACCTGTGCAATGATGCCCTTGGAGCGGGGGTGGATCACCGACGGCAACGTTGAAAAATTTGACGAGGTGGCCGACGCGGTGCGTCGCCTGATTAAACGCAGTGGAACCAAAACCAAGAATGTGGCCATGGCGTTGCCGCCTTCAGCCGTGATCACCAAGAAAATTGTCCTGCCCGGGGGTATGTCTGACCAAGAGCTTGAGACACAGGTTGAGTCAGAAGCTAACCAGTACATCCCTTTTCCCCTGGATGAAGTCAGTCTTGATTTTTGTATTGTGGGACCCAGCGCCAATGCTACGGGCGATGTAGAAGTCTTGATTGCCGCATCGCGACGCGAGAAAGTGCAAGATATTCAGGGTTTGGCTGAGGCGGTGGGTTTAAAGCCGGTGATTGTTGATGTGGAGTCTTATGCCTCAAGACTGGCTGCGGCTCGGCTGATTGGCAGGATGCCCAACAAGGGGGTGGGCAGCATCGTGGCGCTGTTCGAGGTGGGAGCCATGACCACCAGCATGCAGGTGATTCGCGACGACGAGTTGTTGTATGACCGTGATCAGGCCTTTGGTGGTGCCCAATTGACACAAATGATCGTGCGCCAATATGGGTTTTCAATGGAAGAGGCTGAGACCAAAAAGCGCAATGGTGATTTGCCTGATGACTATGCCGGTGCCGTGCTCAAACCATTTATTGATAACCTGGTTCAAGAGATTGGGCGTGCCTTACAGTTTTTCTTTACCAGTACAACGCACAACAAAGTGGACATGGTCATGCTGGCTGGTGGGTCTTCGGCGTTGCCGGGCTTGACAGAGGCGGTCACCCAGCAAACAGGTTTTGCGTGCATGCTGGTAAATCCGTTTGATGGCATGGACATCGCGGATGGCATCAAGCTCAATAAGTTGACACGTGAAGCACCTTCTTATTTGACCTCGTGCGGGTTGGCATTGCGGAGGTTCAAGTTGTGATATTGATTAACCTGTTGCCGCACCGAGAGGCGGCGCGTAAACAACGCAAAGACGTTTTTAACGTCAGCTTGGGTGTGTCTGCCTTGATTGGTGGTTTGTTGGCTGGTTTGGTGTTTTTATGGTTCCAGGCCGAAATAGCGGCACAGCAAGGTCACAACCAGACGCTCCAATCCGAGATCAAAAAATTCGATGCCCAAATCAAAGATATTGCAGGCCTTGAGTCTGAGATTGCTGCTTTGCGTGCGCGCCAGCAAGCGGTGGAAGATTTGCAGTCTGACCGTAATTTGCCAGTGCATTTGTTGGTTGAATTGGTGCGCCAATTGCCTGATGGTGTGTATGTCAATAGCATGCGTCAAGACGGCAAAAACGTGGCTTTACAGGGCGTGGCCCAATCCAATGAACGGGTATCCGAACTTTTGCGTAATTTGAGCAACAAATCGCCCTGGTTCGCGCGACCAGAATTGATTGAAATCGTGTCTGGTTCTGTCGCGCTTGCGCCGCGTGATGTCCGTCGTGTGGCTAACTTCAAAATTAATGTGAAGCTGGTGCCAAACGACGCTGTGGCAAAACCAGCCGCTGTATCCGCCAGTGGCGTGCTTACGGGTAAGGCTGCTGCTGCATCCAGCCCCGCTGCAAAGTAGGAGCATCCTCTAATGGCAACTTCTATGAAAATCGATCTGGACTTCAAACGGTGGTCCAATGCTTTGGCAGGACAATTCAAAAATCTTGACCCCAAAGACCCTTCAAATTGGCCGGTTGTGCCCCGTTATGCGGTGTTTGTCGCAGTGGTTGGGGTTTTGTTGGTGGCTTTGTGGTTTTTGTGGCTCAGTGATACCCAGGTTGAATTAACCACAGAGCAGGAAAAAGAACTGAAACTGCGCGACGAGTACAAGGTCAAATTGGGTAAAGCGGTGAACCTTCAGGCGTTGAAAAAACAGCGTGAACAGGTACTGCAATATGTGACACAGCTTGAGAAACAACTGCCGAGCAAAGCGGAAATGGATGCCTTGCTGTCCGATATCAACCAGGCAGGATTGGGGCGAAGTCTGCAATTTGACCTGTTTCGGCCGGGGCAGGTGGTCGTCAAGGATTACTACGCAGAGTTGCCGATCGCCTTGCGGGTCACGGGGCGTTACCACGACATCGGTAATTTTGCTGCAGATATCGCTAACTTGTCCCGGATTGTGACCTTGAACAACCTGTCTATATTGCCTGCCAAAGACGGTGTTTTATCGATGGACGCCATCGCCAAGACATTCCGTTATCTGGATGCAGATGAAATTTCTGCGCAACGTAAAGCGGCAGCAAAAAAAGGGCCGGCCAAATGATTAAGCACTTTCAAGGATGGATGGGTTTGACTTTGCTTGTGCTTTTGTCAGCCTGCGGGGTGGCTCCGGAGGATGAATTGGAGCAGTGGATGGCTCTGCAACGCAGCGAGATCCATCCCAAAGTCACCCCGATTGCCGAGCCCAAGTTGTTTCAACCTGAGAACTATGCGCAAGCGGGTGAAGTGGAACCCTTCAGCAACCAAAAATTGACACAAGCTCTCAAAAAAGACGCTTCCCAAGCTGCTTCCAACGGTGCCTTGATTGCACCTGAGCTGGCACGTCGTAAAGAGCCGCTTGAAGATTTTCCTGTCGATTCGATGGCCATGGTAGGCAGCATGGTCAAGGCCGGCGTGCCGGTGGCCTTGGTTACTGTGGGTAAATTGTTGTACCAGGTTCGCCTTGGAGAGCATTTAGGCTTGAACTATGGACGCATCACCAAAATTTCGGAAACCGAAGTGAGTGTGCGTGAAATTGTCCAAGACGCAGCGGGTGAATGGATTGAACGCACTGCCAGTTTGCAGTTGCAAGAGAGGTCAAAATGAAAATCAATAGCAGCCAGTGTTTCGTGTCGTTGTTCCGACGTTTTTCTTTAAGTATCGTAATCCTGGCCAGTGCAGGTTGGGCGCAAGCTCAGGTGACCATTGAGGCCGTCACCGGTTCGCTGCAAAGCGGGGTTGAAGTTGTAAAAGTTGACCTGAATCAGGCGCTAACGGCATTGCCAGCTGGGTTTTCCATTCAGTCACCTGCACGTATTGCCCTGGATTTTCCAAATGTGGCAAGTGCCATGGGGCGTTCCAATATTGAGGTCAACCAAGGCAACCTGAAATCAATCAGCGTGGTTCAAGCTGGTGATCGATCGCGAGTGGTGCTCAACCTTAAGCAATACACCACCTACAAGACGCAAATTCAAGGTAAATCCTTGTTGGTGTTGCTGGATCCCTTGGTGGGGTCGGCGGTGGCCACTGCGCCACAGGTATTTGCAGAAAATCAAAACCGTGACACCATGCCCCTGCGCGATTTGGATTTTCGCCGCGGCGAAGATGCCACCGGGCGCGTGGTTGTGGCCTTGCCCAACAACCAGGTGGGTGTGGACATTCGCCAGCAAGGGCAAACTTTGGTGGTTGAATTCATGAAAACCACCTTGCCTGAAGGCCTGCGGCGGCGTCTTGACGTGGCCGATTTTGGTACCCCTGTTAAAACCATCAGCGCCTTTCAGGTGGGGGATCGCGTGCGCGTGATCATAGAACCGCAAGGCCAGTGGATTCACAGCGCGTACCAAACCGATTCACAGTTTGTGGTGGAGGTTAAGCCGGTCAAGGTGGATAGCTCCAAATTGACGCAAGGCCCGGGCTATACCGGACAAAAATTGTCGCTCAACTTCCAAAGCATTGAAGTCCGTTCCTTGCTGCAAGTGATTGCAGATTTCACCAACTTCAACATCATCACTTCAGATTCCGTCAACGGCACAGTCACCTTACGACTGCAGGACGTGCCCTGGGATCAGGCGCTGGACATCATTTTGCAGTCCAAGGGACTTGGCATGCGCAAAACTGGCAACGTGCTGTGGATTGCGCCCAAAGATGAAATCAACACCAAGGAAAAATTGGACTTGGAGTCTGCCGCAGCATTGCAGGGACTTGAACCCCTGCGCACCCAGCCGTTTCAGTTGAACTACACCAAAGCAACGGAAGTGGCAGCACAACTCAATTCCGTTGGGGGTGGTTCTGGTTCATCTACAGGGGCTCGACTGCTTAGCCCGCGTGGTAGTGTGATCTCGGAGGCGCGAACCAATCAACTTTTCGTCACCGACATTCCCAGCAAACTTGAACAAGTCCAGCAACTGATTGCCAAGCTTGACATACCTGCACGGCAAGTGTTGATTGAAGCACGCATAGTCGAGGCATCTGACACTTTTGGCAAATCCCTTGGTGTCAAATTGGGCGGAACTGATTTGCGTGCGCAACAAGGTGGCGATGGCGGCTATGCCTTGGGTAGTGGCAACAGAGCAGCTTTTGGTACCAATTTTGGTAACGCTGTTGCCAGCAGCGGAGCAGGTGGGGTCGTTGATCTAAGCAGTGCATTTGTCAACCTGCCTGCAATTGGCCAGGGCGGTTTTTCACCCGCTACTTTTGCACTGTCTATTTTCAGTTCATCCGCAAATCGTTTCCTGAATTTGGAGCTGTCGGCACTCGAAGCTGATGGTAAAGGCAAGGTGGTTTCCAGTCCCCGGGTGGTTACCGCTGACCAGATCAAGGCTCTGATTGAACAAGGGACTGAATTGCCCTTTCAGGTCGCTACCAGCAGTGGTGCAACTTCGATTGCCTTCAGAAAAGCCAATTTGAAACTTGAAGTGACTCCTCAAATCACCCCAGAAGGCAATATTATTTTGACTTTGGACATTACCAAAGACACCGTTGGACAGTCTACTGCTGCAGGTTTTGCCATTAACACCAAGCATATCCAGACCCAAGTATTGGTCGAGAATGGTGGTACTGTTGTTATCGGTGGCATTTTTGAGATGACAGAGATTAACAGCGAGACCAAAGTGCCCTTCTTGGGCGACTTGCCAGGCGTTGGTAATTTATTCAAGACGCGCAACAAGACATCCAATAAGCAAGAAATGCTGGTGTTCATCACACCCAAGGTGATCGCTGACAAGGCAGCCCGTTAAGTTTAAAAATCAAATACGAGTAAAAAGCATGCAAATGAAATACATCAAATACGTGGCCGCGTTAGGCCTGTCCTTGGCGCTAGTGTCCTGTGGCGGGGGTGGGGGAAATCCGGGGACTGCACCAGCTGGTACAGGTACAGGTACAGGTACAGGTACAGGTACAGGTACAGATGCTGTTGCCCCTACAGTGGCTGTCAGCGTGGTTGATGCCAAGGGTGTTGTGGTGACGGGTATATCGCTTGGTACAGGCTTTGTCGCTCGCGCTACCGTTAAAGATGCTAAGGGCATCGCAGTTGCTGGAAAAGCGGTAACGTTTGAAATCACAGGCTCTACTATTGCCGTATTAACACCCGCATCGCAAATCACCAATTCCCTTGGGGTTGCTGAGGTTGCCATTGCGCCGGCATCGGTGTCGAGCATCGGGGCAACCACGCTGAAAGCAAGTGTAGACATTGCTGGGGTTGTTACGACGGGTGCCAGCGATTTCGGTGTTCAGTCCTCCAGTCTTAGCTTATCTGCCCTGACAGTGACTACAGAGAATTTGCCATCAGGCGGCAATACGCCCTTACAAGTGACCGCATTGATCGGCGGTACTCCTGCCGTTGGTGTGCCAGTCAATGTGACCTATAGTGCGTCTTGCGGCAAAATTAATGGTCAGGATACTGCCTCTGCTGGCGTGAGTGTGACGACGAACGGATCAGGCTTTGCATCTGCAGTTTATGACGCAGTGGATGCTGCTGGCACGCTTTGCAGTGGTTCAGTAACCATTACGGCCTCTAGTGCGGGTGCAACGTCGCAATCCAAAGTCATCAATGTCGCTGTTCCAACAGCAAATGCTGTGGTGTTTGTTTCAGCCACGCCGGCGCAATTATTTGTGGCTGGCTCTGGGGCTCTTGACCAAGCCATTGTGAAATTTAAAGTGTTGTCGTCTGGCGGCGTGCCGCTTGGCAGTGTTCCTGTGAAATTCAGCATTGTGACCAATCCGGGTGGTGTGGGGCTTGGATCGGCTGGTGTTACAACGCCTGTCATGGCCACAACTTTGGCCAACGGTGAGGCATCCGTCGCCATTTTTTCAGGAACTATCCCTGGCCCGGTCAAATTACGGGCAGAACTTGTGTCGAGTTCAACGGTATTTTCTGAATCGCAAAATCTGACGATCGCCTCTGGTCCACCCTCTCAGCGTTTCATGAGTCTGTCTGCAGAAACTTTCAATATTGAAGGTTGGAATATTGATGGATCAAGCACACAGTTGACTGTTCGTGTGGCGGATCGTCAAGGTAATGCGGTTGAAGATGGCACTGTGATTAACTTTACTGCCGAGGGGGGGCAGGTCGCCAGAAGTTGTGCGACAGCCCTGGTTAATGGTATTTCTCAATGCTCAGTCAGTTTCGTATCGCAGAATCCTCGTCCTGCAGGTGGGCGTGCTTCAGTGCTCGCTTTCACGGCGGGAACCAAAGATTTTGTAGATGCCAATGGAAACAACGTGTTCGATTCGGCTGACACGCTGATCAACATTGGTGATGCCTATCGTGATGACAATGAGAATAATGCTTACGATGCCGCAGGAAGTGGTGAATTCTTAATTCCACGGCTTGGAACTGCGTTTTGTGCGGGAACTGGTGCACCCTTCCCATCTCGTGTTAATACTTGTGATGCCTCTTTGGCAACCACGGTAAGGCAACAAGTTGTGCTGTTGTTTTCGTCAACCAATCCCTTATTTGAGTTGACCTCAGCGACTGTGGGTAACGTTCAATTCAAAATGCGAAGCAGCACCAACACCTTGCTTCCGTTACCGGCGGGGACGATCTTCACCGCCAAGGCCACAGATTCAAATACGACTGATGGTTTTACTTGTGCAATTGACCAGACTTTCGGTACACCTGTGGCCAATGTTCAACCCGGAACCAATCCAAATGCAGACATTGCCACTTCTGGTACGGTGACCTTGAAAGATTGTCGAGCTGGCGACTCTGTGGCGATTACAGTTACGGTGCCTTCGAAGCTTGCAACCACGTTTTTTGTTTCAATTCCTTGACGCCCATTGCCCTTGTCGGTCTGCCTGGCTCCGGCAAATCCACCGTGGGCCGTCAGCTTGCGCGGCGGCTCCAGCTTCCTTTTCAGGATTCTGACCATGTCATTGAGCAGCGCCTGGGGTGTCCCATCCGAGAGTACTTTGAACGTGAGGGCGAGGATCATTTTCGAGACCTTGAAGAAACCGTTATTAACGAGTTGACACTGGACGCACCATGCGTGATTTCAACTGGTGGCGGTGTGGTGCTGCGCCCTAACAACCGTCAGCATTTACACAAGCGTAGCTGTGTGGTCTATCTCAACGCTGCCCCGGATCAATTGTTTTATCGCCTGCGGTATGACAAGAGCAGACCTCTTCTGCAGGTTGAAGACCCGCAGCAACGACTGCGTGAAATGTATGCGCTCAGGGATCCTTTGTACCGTGAAACAGCTCACCATATCTTGGAGACGGGCAGGCCTTCTGTGGCGAGTTTGGTCAACATGACCCTGATGCAACTGGAACTCTCTGGAATGCCGTCGCATTGATTGGCAAGCCCGTGCAATTGCTTGACTTGCTGCTAAGATATTTCTCAGTGATATCTAGTTGGAGTGGCGATGAAACGAACATTGCTAGGGTTCACATACCAAGACATTCAGGCGCTGGATGCACTGTCTGAGGTGAAACAGGTCTCGCGCGCGGAACTGATTCGGCAAGCGGTGTCTCCAGTACCTGGAGAGATTCCGGCCTGTCGAGCCCTCAGAGGCGGCGTTTGGGGTTTGGAAGTCCAAAAAAATGGATGACGTGGCGTATCAGCAGCTTTTGCGGGAAGAATGGTGAAGGCGCTTTTTGACACCAATATCCTGGTTGATTACCTCAATGGGATTCATCAGGCCTAGTCAGAGCTGGGGTTGTACCAGAACAAGGCGATTTCGATTCTGTCGTGGATTGAGGTTCAGGTGGGGACAACGGCAGATGACCAGCAGGTGGTTGACAATTTTTTACGTGTCTTTGATATCGTCCCTCTGGACGAACCGGTTTCGTTGAGGGCGGTGGCTTTGCGCAAAACCAAGCACAGCCAACTGCCCGATGCCATCATCTGGGCTAGCGCTCAGCTGCAAGGCCGATTGCTCGTGACCCGTAATTCCAAAGATTTTTCACCGGCCTATCCCGGTGTACGAGTCCCTTACATTCTTTAGCTTGGCGCTGGCCCATGATTTCCTTAGACCTCCAAACCGTTGCGATCGACCTGGCCGACCGCAGTTACACCATTGCCATTCGGGTCTCGCTGTTTGACAACCCGCTGAGTTACGCGCAACTGCCCAAGGCGGGTGCGGCCCTGATTGTGACCAACACCACCGTTGGGCCCTTGTACGCCAGTCGGCTTGAGCGCGCGCTGTCGGCCCAGTTTGCCAAGGTCTACACCGTGCAATTGCCCGACGGTGAAGCCTACAAAACCTGGGAAAGCTTGAACCTGATTTTTGACGCCTTGCTGGGTCACGGCTGTGACCGCAAAACCGTGCTGTTCGCCTTAGGCGGCGGCGTCGTGGGCGACATGACGGGTTTTGCCGCGGCCACCTACATGCGCGGTGTGCCATTTGTGCAGGTGCCGACCACGCTACTGGCGCAGGTGGATTCATCGGTGGGGGGCAAGACCGCCATCAACCACCCGCTGGGCAAAAACATGATTGGCGCGTTCTACCAGCCGCTCAAGGTGGTGTGCGATCTCGACACGCTCAAAACCTTGCCCGCGCGCGAACTCAGCGCTGGTCTGGCCGAGGTCATCAAATACGGGCCGATTGCCGACATGGACTTCCTCACCTGGCTGGAGGCGCACCTCGACGCGGTGTTGGCGCGCGAACCCGCCGCGCTGGCGCAAGTGGTACGGCGCAGCTGTGAGATCAAGGCCTCTGTGGTGGCGCAAGACGAACGCGAGTCGGGCTTGCGCGCCATCCTGAACTTTGGCCATACCTTCGGCCACGCCATTGAGGCCGGTTTGGGTTTTGGCGTCTGGCTGCACGGCGAGGCGGTGGGCTGTGGCATGGTGCTGGCCGCGCACCTCTCGCAGCGCTTGGGCCTGGTCGATGCGTTCTTTGTGCACCGCCTGGTCACCTTAATCGCCAAGGCGGGCTTGCCCACAAAAGCGCCGGTGCTGGACAGCGCAGACAACGCCGGGCGCTACCTTGGGTTGATGCGGCTCGACAAGAAGTCCGAGGCGGGTGAGATCAAGTTTGTCCTGATCGACCAGCCTGGATGCGCCGTGGTGCGCCCCGCACCCGACGCGCTGGTGCGTCAGGTGATTGACCTCTGCTGTCAAAAATAACTTTTAAAATAATAGCTGCTTGCGCTTATTCCATAAGGGCTAGAGGCACTTTTGACGTATGAATTCTGCTTTAGCTGTTTACGCCTGTGACCCGGCTGCAACGCGCGGACGGCGTTTTGCACAAGCTCCCGCGCCCACCCGCACCGACTACCACCACATCAGCCCTGATCCGCTGATCGCGCGTCACCTGAGTACATTAAATTCAAATTTGATAGCTGCCAACGCTTGTTAAACGAGCGGTAGCAGCCATTTCTTTGCTTATGGGTAAATCAAGTGGCAGGATTGAGTTATACGAATGCTGATGCTATCAATTAGTGCTTGCACTTATTCCCAAGATTTGACTAAAATCCATATCGTGAACAGCAAACATACAAAGATACTGAAGTCGATTTTTTCAAAGCCTCCACCGGCAAATATTGTCTTCTCTGATGTTTAGTTGCTGGTGCTTGCGCTGGGTGGCGAAGTGCATGAGGGCGAGGGGTCACACGTTAGTTTGCATTTGAACGGTGGTGTCAAGCATGCCCACAGACCTCATCCAGGTAAAGAGGCGAAGCGTTATCAAATCAAGGAAATTGGTGAGTGGCTAAAAGCAGTAGGAGTCAAGCAATGAGCAGCATGAATTACAAGGGCTACACCGCCCGTATTGAATTTGACGAGCATGATGGCGTTTTTTGGGGCAAAGTTCTCGGGCTTCCTGCCAAAGAATCCATCACCTTTGAGGGGGATAACGTGGCGCAACTGACGCAGGACTTTCGCAATGCAATTGACTTTTATCTGGAAGATTGCGCCAAAACTGGGCGTCAGCCCCTGAAGCCCGCCAGTGGCAAGCTCATGCTGCGGGTTGACCCAACTGTTCACAGTGCCGCTCTGATCGCAGCTCAGTCCAGTGGGCAAAGTCTCAATCAATGGGCCGCAGCAGCTTTGGCGCAGGCCGCGCATGTATGACAATAGACCAGGGTCGGACACACCAATTTAGTGCCGACCCGAAACGAGCGCATTGCAGCCAGAATGAACGTGTATGTTCTTTGGCACCTGTTTTCAAAGTTGCCCCCGATAGACGATGTAGCCTCATGATGCCAGCGCTTCACAGAAATCTGTACTGACTCATTCTGCATTTTGCTAATATATTTCTAAGTGATATCAACAAGGGCATGATGCAACGCACATTGGTTGGTATTTCTGATCAAGATATTCAGGCACCAGACACCCTGTCAGGTGTCGAACGGGTTTCTCGCGCCGAGCTTATTCGCCAAGCTGTTTCTCAGTACCTTGACAAATTCAAACCTGAACCTGCAACAAATGACGCTTTTGGCTTGTGGGCTCAAAAAAATGAGGATGGCCGGGCTCACCAGCAGCGCTTGCGCGAAGAATGGTGAAGACGCTTTTTGATACCAACAAACTGATTGACTGCTACAGCAAAGATTTTCTGCCCTCGACGCAAGGGGGTCGAGTGCCCTACGTTACTTAACATGATCTCCCTCATTGGCCTGCCCGGCTCAGGCAAATCCACCGTTGGCCGCCAATTGGCCCGACGCCTGCAGATTCCTTTTTACGATTCGGATCGCCTGATCGAAGAGCGCTTGGGCTGTTCGATCAGTGAGTTTTTCGAGCGTGAGGGTGAGCAGCGTTTTCGTGATATCGAAGCCCAAGTCATTGACGAACTCACGCAACAGCCTCAAGGCGTGATTTCCACCGGTGGTGGTGCGGTAATGCGCGCTGAGAACCGTGACCATTTGCACCAGCGCACCCGCGTCGTCTACCTGAACTCGGCACCCGATGAACTGTTCAGGCGCTTGCGCCACGACAAAAATCGGCCCCTGCTGCAGGTTCCTGACCCCTTGGCGCGCCTGCGCGATCTGCATTGCCAGCGTCACCCTTTGTATCTGGAGACAGCGCATTTCAGTGTCGATACGGGTCGCCCGTCGGTGGGCAAGCTGGTCAACATGATCCTGATGCAAATCGAGTGTGACGGGCAGGCTGCGTCGGCGGGAAACCCTCTAAACTCGTCGACATGACTTCTTCTGAGCTCCAAACCGTTGCGATCGACCTGGCCGACCGCAGTTACACCATTGCCATTCGGGTCTCGCTGTTTGACAACCCGCTGAGTTACGCGCAACTGCCCAAGGCGGGTGCGGCCCTGATTGTGACCAACACCACCGTTGGGCCCTTGTACGCCAGTCGGCTTGAGCGCGCGCTGTCGGCCCAGTTTGCCAAGGTCTACACCGTGCAATTGCCCGACGGTGAAGCCTACAAAACCTGGGAAAGCTTGAACCTGATTTTTGACGCCTTGCTGGGTCACGGCTGTGACCGCAAAACCGTGCTGTTCGCCTTAGGCGGCGGCGTCGTGGGCGACATGACGGGTTTTGCCGCGGCCACCTACATGCGCGGTGTGCCATTTGTGCAGGTGCCGACCACGCTACTGGCGCAGGTGGATTCATCGGTGGGGGGCAAGACCGCCATCAACCACCCGCTGGGCAAAAACATGATTGGCGCGTTCTACCAGCCGCTCAAGGTGGTGTGCGATCTCGACACGCTCAAAACCTTGCCCGCGCGCGAACTCAGCGCTGGTCTGGCCGAGGTCATCAAATACGGGCCGATTGCCGACATGGACTTCCTCACCTGGCTGGAGGCGCACCTCGACGCGGTGTTGGCGCGCGAACCCGCCGCGCTGGCGCAAGTGGTACGGCGCAGCTGTGAGATCAAGGCCTCTGTGGTGGCGCAAGACGAACGCGAGTCGGGCTTGCGCGCCATCCTGAACTTTGGCCATACCTTCGGCCACGCCATTGAGGCCGGTTTGGGTTTTGGCGTCTGGCTGCACGGCGAGGCGGTGGGCTGTGGCATGGTGCTGGCCGCGCACCTCTCGCAGCGCTTGGGCCTGGTCGATGCGTTCTTTGTGCACCGCCTGGTCACCTTAATCGCCAAGGCGGGCTTGCCCACAAAAGCGCCGGTGCTGGACAGCGCAGACAACGCCGGGCGCTACCTTGGGTTGATGCGGCTCGACAAGAAGTCCGAGGCGGGTGAGATCAAGTTTGTCCTGATCGACCAGCCTGGATGCGCCGTGGTGCGCCCCGCACCCGACGCGCTGGTGCGTCAGGTGATTGACCTCTGCTGTCAAAAATAACTTTTAAAATAATAGCTGCTTGCGCTTATCCCATAAGGGCTAGAGGCACTTTTGACGTATGAATTCTGCTTTAGCTGTTTACGCCTGTGACCCGGCTGCAACGCGCGGACGGCGTTTTGCACAAGCTCCCGCGCCCACCCGCACCGACTACCAGCGCGACCGCGACCGCATCGTGCATTGCACGGCGTTCAGGCGTCTGGTTTATAAAACCCAGGTATTTCTGAACCACGAAGGCGACCTGTTTCGCACCCGGCTGACGCATTCGCTGGAGGTGGCGCAACTCGGGCGCTCGATTGCCCGTTCGCTCAGGCTCAATGAAGACCTGGTCGAAGCTGTTGCGCTGGCGCACGACCTGGGTCACACGCCATTCGGCCATGCAGGGCAAGACGCATTGAACGACTGCATGGCAGCATTTGGTGGTTTTGAGCACAACCTGCAGAGCCTGCGGGTGGTAGACCACCTGGAACATCGCTACCCTGAGTTTGATGGGCTGAACCTCACCTTTGAGACCCGCGAAGGCATCCTCAAACATTGCTCGATCGCCAATGCCAAGGCGCTGGAGGCGGGCGAGCCAGGGGGTGTGGCGCAGCGGTTTTTGACGCACACCCAGCCCAGCCTGGAAGCCCAGCTGTGCAACCTGGCTGATGAGATTGCTTACAACGCCCACGACATTGACGACGGCGTGCGATCTGGCCTGATCACCCTGGCGCAACTGCAAGCCGTGCCCTTGTTTGACGAGTTCAGGCGGCAAACGCTGGCGGATTTTCCGCAGCTACACCAGGCTGACCAGGGGCGGCGCTTGCTCTACGAGTCGATTCGCCGCATGCTCAGTGCCCAGGTGTATGACGTGATTGCCGCCACCCAGTCTGCCTTGGATGCGGTGGGCTCCATCGACTTGGCAGCGGTGCGCCAGCTGCCGCCGCTGGTGCAATTTGGGCCCGACATGCGCGCCAAGTCACGCGTCCTGAAGGCCTTTTTGCTGCAGCAGCTGTACCGCCATCCGCAGGTGCTGCAAACCACAGGGCAGGCCAAACAGGTGGTGCGTGCGTTGTTTGATGCTTACTTTGCCGCGCCGCATGAAATGCCCGAGCGTTACCAGCGCCGCGCAGCACAAGGCGCCGTGGGCGACGCCGCCAGCGTCACTGCCAGCGTCACCGCCAGCGTCACCGCCAGCGTCACTGCCAGCGTCACTGCCAGCGTCACCGCACGTGCGGTGGCCGATTACATTGCCGGCATGACCGACCGTTTTGCGGTGCGTGAGCACCACCGGCTCACCGGCCAGACCTTGTTGACTGAAGGATGCGTATGAACGAACACGACCAAGTGGTGGCTGACACCGTGGCCTGGCTGGAGCGCGCCGTGATTGGCCTGAACCTGTGCCCGTTCGCCAAAAGCGTGCACGTCAAAGGCCAGGTGCATTACGCAGTCAGCCAGGCGACCACGCCACAGCTGTTGTTGGCCGATTTAATTCAAGAGCTAAATGCGCTTGTAGCCCTTGATTCAAAAGCGCGAGACACTACGCTTTTAATAGTGCCACAGGGGTTTGAAGACTTCTTGGATTTCAATGATTTTCTGGCGGATGCCGACCAGGCGCTGGTCGATCTAGACCTGGACGGTGTGCTGCAAATTGCTTCGCTGCACCCGCGCTACCAGTTTGCCGGAACACTGCCAGACGACGTCACCAACTGCACCAACCGCAGTCCCTACCCCACGCTGCACCTGCTGCGCGAGGACAGCATCGACCGCGCCGTGGCGGCGTTTCCCAACCCGGAGACGATTTTTGAAGCCAACATGCAAACCATGGAGCGCCTTGGGCTTGACGGCTGGGCGGCCTTGAACCTGGCGGCGCATGTGTTTGAGGCTTCGGGCGTGGCATCATCGGGCGATGAAAAACAAAACCGTTGACCGCACCAGGCAGAAGTCCAGCACCGCTGGTGCTACTGCGGCCCACCCGCTGTTGGACGACATTCGACCTGGGCAATCGCTGGAATTGCTCAAAGAGCTGCACATTTTGACGCGCGAAGGCAAGCTCAACCAGGACTCGCGCCGCAAGCTCAAGCAGGTCTACCACCTGTACCAGTTCATTGAAAAACTGTTGCTGGAGCTGGGTGACCCAGTTGGCGCGGATGCCCCCATTGGCATCACCCTGGCCGACCACGGCGCGGGCAAGTCCTACCTGGGCTTCATTCTGTACGACCTGTTCTTCAAGGCCAAACCCAGCGGCCATATTTACGGCATTGAAACCCGCTCCGAGCTGGTGCAAAAATCCACCGAGCTGGCCACACGCCTGGGTTTTGCGCGCATGTCGTTCCTGAACCTGACGGTGGCCGAGTCGGCCCAGTCGGCGCTGTTGCCGACGCACATCGACGTGGTCACCGCGCTGCACGCCTGCGACACCGCCACCGACGATGCCATCGCCTTTGGGCTGCAAAAGCAGGCCCGCTTTATGGTGCTGGTGCCGTGTTGCCAGGCCGAGGTGGCGCGGGTTTTGAGTCAACACAAAGCCTTGTCTTTGCAGCGCACACCGCTATCAGAATTGTGGCGGCATCCGTTGCACACGCGTGAACTGGGCAGCCAGATCACCAACGTATTGCGTTGCCTGTACCTGGAGGCTTGCGGCTACCAGGTCACGGTGACCGAGCTGGTGGGTTGGGAGCACAGCATGAAAAACGAGCTCATCATTGCCCGCTACACCGGCCAGAAAAAGCGCGCTGCCGGGCAGCGTCTGCGTGAATTGTTGATTGAATTCGGCTTGACAGAGCTGCTTCACACGCGGTTTACAAGTCTGCCGGACAATGCCGCCAAGGCAGCCGAACCTGCTGCGGCGGATGCGTTGGCAGACCGTTAAGCTCGCCCACGGAATTTTTGCAGCGCTGGCTGCTCCAACACACATGTTTGGTCATTTTTTCAAGGAGTTTGTATGCGATCACTTTTATCTGCCGCATTGACGGTGAGCTTGGCCTTGACCCTGGGCGCGTGCGCTAGCAGCAGCCCGGACGTGATCCAACGCGGTGACGCGCAGCGTTTGTCCCAGGTGGAAGACGGGGTGGTGCTGACGGTGCGCAATGTCGTTGTTGACGGCAGCCAAAGCGGCATTGGTGCGGCTGTCGGTGGCGTGACGGGTGCAGTGGCGGGGGCAACACGCGGCGGATCGAGCGCAGAGAGCAATGTGATTGGCGTGCTGGTGGGCGTGGCTGGAGCCGTGGCGGGCAACACCATTGAGCGTTTCGCCACGCGCGAAGACGCCACCGAACTGCTGATCCAACTCAAAAGTGGTGAACGCCGTGCCGTGGTGCAAGCCAAAGGCGGTCAAGTACTGACCCCTGGCGACAAAGTAATTTTGATCACCACCAGCGGCAAAGTCCGGGTTGCCAAGGCGCCCAATTAATTGGGGTCAGAACCCCATTAATTTCCCATTCACTGGTTGTTATGGCCCGTCTGCCTCGCCTGACCCTGCCGGGTTATCCGCACCACGTCATCCAGCGCGGTAACAACCGCCAAGCCATTTTTGCCACACCGGCAGACTACCGGTTGCTGCTGGATTTGCTGGAAGAAAACGCTAAAAAATTTGGGGTATCGGTGCACGCCTATGTGCTGATGAGCAACCACTTTCACCTGCTGGCTACGCCGCAAACCGCCGAGGGTTTGCCCAAAATGATGCAGGCGGTGGGGCGCAGTTATGTGCGGTATTTCAATGACACGCAAAAACGCAGCGGCACCCTGTGGGAGGGGCGCTATAAGTCCACGCTGATCCAGACCGACCGCTATTTATTGGCCTGCATGGTTTACATCGACCTGAACCCGGTACGTGCTGGCCTGGTGTCACAGCCGCAGGACTACCCTTGGTCCAGCCATTTGCATTACCGGGGTGTCCGTTCAGATCGCCTGATTACGCCGCACACCTTGTATTGGGAGCTGGGCAATACCCCGTTTGCACGGGAAGCGGCCTACGCCGACTTGGTGCATGCAGGCATCAACCCGGTGCAGCAGACCGCATTGACCGATGCCACCTTGCGAGGCTGGGCCCTGGGAGAGCCGGATTTTGTCGCAGATTTGCAAAAAAGAACCCAGCGCCGTGTGGCCAAAACTGGTGCGGGACGACCCTATTCCGTCAATAAATCTTTAATAAAATAGGGCTGTAGCCCAATATTCATAAGCGGTAATAGCTATTAAATTTGATGTGTCCCCAATTGTTTAAATGATCCATCTTTTTAAAATTAATTGGAATCTGACCCCAATTATTTTGTTTGGCACAGATGCTGCAATGCGGTAAAGTTGGCTTATCTGATAATTTTTTAGGAGCGCGCGTATGACAACGGCAGCCGAGATCACCCATCTCCAGGAACATGGTTTGTATTCATCTACCCAGGAGCACGATGCCTGCGGGGTCGGTTTTGTGGCGCATATCAAGGGTCAGAAGTCGCACGACATTGTCAAAAATGCGCTCAAGATTCTGGAGAACCTGGACCACCGGGGGGCGGTTGGGGCTGACAAGCTGATGGGCGACGGCGCGGGCATCTTGATTCAGTTGCCCGATGCCTTGTACCGTGAAGAAATGGCGGCTCAGGGCATCACCCTGCCGCCACCCGGTGAGTACGGCGTGGGCATGGTTTTCTTGCCCAAAGAAAACGCCAGCCGCCAGGCATGCGAACAAGAGTTGGAGCGTGCTGTCAAGGCCGAAGGCCAGGTGTTGCTGGGCTGGCGCGATGTGCCAGTGGATCGTGACATGCCGATGTCGCCCAACGTACGTAAAAAAGAACCTATCCTGCGCCAGTTGTTCATTGGCCGTGGCAACGACGTGATCGTGCAAGACGCGCTAGAGCGCAAGCTGTACGTGATCCGCAAGACTGCCAGCGCGCACATTCAGGCCTTGAAACTCAAGCACAGCAAAGAGTACTACGTGCCCAGCATGAGCAGCCGCACCGTCATCTACAAAGGCCTGCTGCTGGCCGACCAGGTGGGCACGTATTACCTTGATCTGAAAGACCCGCGCTGCGTCTCTGCGCTGGGCTTGGTGCACCAGCGTTTTTCTACCAACACTTTCCCGGAGTGGCCGCTGGCCCACCCCTACCGCTATGTGGCGCACAACGGTGAAATCAACACCGTCAAGGGCAACTACAACTGGATGAAGGCGCGTGAAGGCGTGATGAGTTCCCCGGTGCTGGGGGCGGATTTGCAAAAGCTTTACCCGATCAGCTTCCCAACCCAGTCTGACACCGCCACCTTTGACAACTGCCTGGAACTGCTCACCATGGCCGGCTACCCGATTAGCCAGGCGGTGATGATGATGATTCCCGAACCCTGGGAGCAAAACACCGGCATGGACGAGCGTCGCCGCGCGTTTTATGAGTACCACGCCTCGATGCTGGAGCCCTGGGACGGCCCGGCTTCCATCGTGTTCACCGATGGTCGCCAGATTGGCGCCACGCTGGACCGCAATGGCTTGCGTCCGGCGCGCTATTGCATCACCGACGACGACCTGGTGGTGATGGCCTCTGAGTCGGGCGTGCTGCCTTTCCCTGAGAGCAAAATCGTGCGCAAGTGGCGGTTGGAGCCTGGCAAGATGTTCATGATTGACCTAGAACAGGGGCGCATGGTCAACGACGACGAGCTCAAAGCCAGTCTGGCCAATGCCAAGCCTTACAAGCAATGGATCGAGAACCTGCGCATTCGCCTGGACGACGTGCAAGGCGGTGGCGAGCCCGCCAGCGCTTCAGAGTCTGAAGGCACGCTGCTGGACCGCCAGCAAGCCTTTGGGTTCACCCAGGAAGACCTGAAGTTTTTGATCGCCCCGATGGCAGCCAACGGCGAAGAAGCCATTGGCTCCATGGGCAACGACAGCCCGCTGGCTGTGTTGAGCGACAAAAACAAGCCGCTTTACAACTACTTCAAGCAGTTGTTCGCCCAGGTGACCAACCCGCCCATTGACCCGATCCGTGAAGCCATTGTGATGAGCCTGGTGTCATTTGTTGGCCCCAAACCCAATTTGCTTGACATCAACCAGGTCAACCCGCCGCTGCGTCTTGAGGTCAGCCAGCCGGTGCTGGACTTTGCCGACATGGCCAAGCTGCGCGACATTGCCCAGCACACCAATGGCAAGTTCCGCAGCTACACGCTGGACATCACCTACCCGCTGGTCTGGGGCCGTGAAGGCGTGGAGGCTAAATTGGCCTCACTGTGTGCTGAAGCGGTGGACGCCATCAAGAGCGGCCACAACATCCTGATCATCAGCGACCGCGCCATCAGCGCCACCCAATTGGCCATTCCCGCGCTGTTGGCCTTGTCTGCCGTTCACCAGCACCTGGTGCGTGAAGGTTTGCGCACCACGGCGGGCTTGGTGGTGGAGACCGGTACTGCGCGTGAAGTACACCACTTTGGCGTGCTGGCCGGTTACGGCGCAGAAGCTATTCACCCCTACCTGGCAATGGAAACCCTGGCCAGCATCTGCAAAGAATTGCCTGGTGACTTGAGTGCCGACAAAGCCATTTACAACTATGTCAAAGCAGTGGGCAAGGGCCTGTCCAAGATCATGTCCAAAATGGGTGTCAGCACCTACATGAGCTACTGCGGTGCGCAGTTGTTTGAAGCCATTGGCCTCAACAGCGACACCATCGCCAAATACTTCACCGGTACCCCCAGCCGTGTGGAAGGTATTGGTGTGTTCGAGATTGCCGAAGAAGCCATTCGTATGCATAAAGCGGCGTTTGGTGCCGACCCGGTGCTGGCCAACCGCCTGGATACCGGTGGCGAATACGCCTGGCGCACCCGCGGCGAAGAGCACATGTGGACACCGGACGCGATTGCCAAGCTGCAGCACAGCACCCGCGCCAACAACTGGAACACCTACAAGGAATACGCCCAGATCATCAACGACCAGAACAAGCGCCACATGACGCTGCGTGGTTTGTTCGAGTTCAAGCTTGACCCCAGCAAGGCGATTCCGATCGACGAGGTAGAAAGCGCCAAAGAAATCGTCAAGCGCTTTGCCACCGGCGCCATGTCGCTGGGTTCCATCTCCACCGAAGCCCACGCCACGCTGGCTGTGGCCATGAACCGCATCGGCGGCAAAAGCAACACCGGCGAGGGTGGTGAAGACCCGCTGCGCTACCGCAACGAGCTCAAAGGCATTCCGATCAAGCAGGGGCAGACCATGTCGGATTTGTTGGGCAAAGACCTGTTTGAGGTCGACTACGCCTTGCAAGACGGTGACTCCATGCGCTCCAAGATCAAACAAGTGGCCTCGGGTCGTTTTGGCGTCACCGCCGAATACCTGGGCAGCGCCGATCAAATCCAGATCAAGATGGCGCAAGGCGCCAAACCGGGCGAGGGCGGCCAACTGCCCGGTGCCAAGGTGTCAGACTACATTGGCAAACTGCGGTTCTCGGTGCCGGGCGTGGGCTTGATCTCGCCGCCACCGCACCACGACATTTACTCCATTGAAGACCTGGCGCAACTGATTCACGACCTGAAAAACGTGGCGCCCAAAGCCAGCATCAGCGTTAAGCTGGTGTCTGAAATTGGCGTGGGTACCATCGCTGCAGGGGTGGCCAAGTGCAAGGCCGACCACGTGGTGATTGCCGGGCACGACGGTGGCACCGGGGCATCGCCCTGGTCGTCCATCAAGCATTGCGGCAGCCCGTGGGAAATTGGCCTGGCTGAAACCCAGCAAACCCTGGTGCTCAACCGCCTGCGCAGCCGCATTCGGGTGCAAACCGACGGTCAAATGAAAACCGGCCGCGATGTGGTGATTGGGGCTCTGTTGGGCGCGGATGAATTCGGCTTTGCCACCGCGCCGCTGGTGGTCGAAGGCTGCATCATGATGCGCAAATGCCACCTCAACACCTGCCCAGTGGGCGTGGCCACGCAAGACCCCGAGCTGCGCAAGAAGTTCTCTGGCAAGCCCGAGCACGTGGTGAACTACTTCTTCTTCATTGCCGAAGAAGCGCGCCAGATCATGGCGCAGCTGGGCATGCGTACGTTTGATGAACTGATTGGCCGCTCTGACCTGCTGGACATGCGCGCTGGCCTGAACCACTGGAAAGCATCTGGCCTGGACTTCAGCCGTTTGTTTGCCCAGCCCAATGTGGGTGCAGACGTGCCGCGTTTCCACACCGAAACCCAAGACCATGGGCTGCACAAGGCGCTGGACAACAAGTTGATCGAAAAGAGCCGTGCCGCCATCGACAAGGGTGAACGCGTGCAGTTCATCGAAGTGGCGCGTAACGTGAACCGTTCGGTCGGTGCCATGCTCTCGGGTGTGGTGACGCAAGCGCACCCCGAAGGCTTGCCGGACGATACCATCCGCATTCAGCTCGAAGGTACAGGGGGGCAGTCGTTTGGTGCTTTCCTGTGCAAAGGCATCACGCTGTATTTGATTGGTGATGCCAACGACTACACCGGCAAAGGCTTGAGCGGTGGCCGCGTGGTGGTGCGCCCGAGCATTGACTTCCGTGGCGATGCCATCAAGAACACCATTGTGGGCAACACCGTGATGTTTGGTGCCACCAGCGGCGAGGCCTATTTCAGCGGTGTGGCGGGTGAACGCTTTGCCGTGCGTTTGTCGGGGGCTTCTGCTGTGGTGGAGGGCACCGGAGACCATGGCTGCGAGTACATGACCGGCGGCACCGTGGCGGTGCTGGGTGCTACCGGGCGCAACTTTGCAGCCGGCATGAGCGGCGGCGTGGCTTATGTGTATGACGAAGACGGCAAGTTTGCCAAACGCTGCAACACCGCCATGGTGTCGCTCGAGAAAGTGCTGACCACAGCCGAGCAAAAAGAAGCGGTGAAAGAAAGTCTGTGGCACCGCGGTCAAAGTGACGAGGCGCAGCTGAAAAAATTGCTGGAAGACCACAACCGCTGGACTGGCAGCCGCCGCGCCCGCGAGTTGCTCGACAACTGGGACACCGCACGGGCCAAATTTGTCAAAGTGTTCCCCAACGAGTACAAGCGCGCCTTGGGCGAACTTCATACGAAAAAAGAGGCTGTAGCCCAGGTGGAACGTGCGCAAGCAGCTATAAAAAAAGAAGCAAGCAAGAAACCTGCTGCGGTCTGATCAAACGGCACTGGCAATCAACAAGGAAACAGCATCATGGGAAAAGTAACCGGTTTCATGGAGTATGAGCGCGTCGAAGAGGGCTACAAGCCCGTGCCCGAGCGCTTGAAAAATTACAAAGAGTTTGTCATTGGTCTGGACGACAAGGCTGCGACTGTGCAGGCGGCACGTTGCATGGACTGTGGCACCCCGTTTTGCAACAACGGCTGCCCGGTTAACAACATCATTCCAGATTTCAATGACTTGGTCTATCACAACGACTGGAAAGAAGCCATCGATGTGCTGCACAGTACCAACAACTTCCCTGAGTTCACCGGGCGCATCTGTCCGGCTCCGTGTGAGGCAGCTTGCACCCTGAACGTGAACCAGTTGCCAGTGGGCATCAAGAGCATTGAGCACGCCATCATTGACCGCGCCTGGGAAAACGGCTGGGTCAAGCCACAGCCCGCAAAAGTCAAGACGGGTAAAAAAGTGGCTGTGGTGGGTTCTGGTCCGGCGGGCTTGGCGGCAGCACAACAACTGGCGCGGGTGGGGCATGACGTGACCTTGTTTGAGAAAAACGACCGTATTGGTGGCTTGCTGCGCTACGGCATTCCCGACTTCAAGATGGAAAAAACCCATATTGACCGCCGGGTTGAGCAACTCAAGGCCGAGGGCGTGACGATTCGCACCGGCGTGCTGGTGGGGGTCATGCCCAAGGGCAGCAAGGTGACCAACTGGGCCAAAGAAACCCTGTCTGCCGAGCAATTGCAAAAAGACTTTGATGCCGTGCTGCTCACCGGTGGGTCTGAGCAAAGCCGAGATTTGCCAGTGCCCGGGCGCGACCTGGATGGCATTCACTTTGCTATGGAATTTTTGCCACAGCAAAACAAGGTCAACGCCGGCGACAAGCTCAAAGGACAACTGCGTGCCGAAGGTAAGCACGTTATCGTGATTGGTGGCGGTGACACCGGCTCGGATTGCGTAGGTACCAGCAACCGCCACGGCGCGGTCAGCGTGACCCAGTTTGAGGTCATGCCGCAGCCGCCCGCAGAAGAAAATCGGCCGCTCACCTGGCCTTACTGGCCCATGAAGCTGCGCACCAGTTCCAGCCACGAAGAAGGTTGCCAGCGCGAATTTGCCATTTCCACCAAGGCTTTCGTGGGCGAAAAAGGCAAGCTGACGGGCTTGCAAACGGTGCACATTGAGCTCAAAGACGGAAAGATGGTTGAAATCCCCGGGACCGAAAAAACCTACCAAGCCGACCTGGTGCTGTTGGCCATGGGTTTTGTCAACCCAGTGGCCACCGTGCTGGATGCCTTTGGCGTGGACAAAGATGCACGTGGCAATGCCAAAGCCAGCACCGACTTCACCGGCGGCTACGCCACCAACGTCGCCCGGGTGTTTGCCGCAGGCGACATGCGCCGCGGCCAAAGCCTGGTGGTCTGGGCCATCCGCGAAGGTCGCCAGGCCGCGCGTGCGGTGGATGAATTTTTGATGGGCTTTAGCGACCTGCCACGTTAATATTTTTTTCTCACGTATCATTGAGAGGCCGGGTTACCCCGGTCTTTCTATTTATGAATCCATCAAACCCATCCACCCCCCTTGTTCAATTGCAGCACCTGAGCTTTGGTTATGATGCGCGCGTCATTCTGGACGGCATCAACCTGACGATCCCGCGCGGCAAGGTCACCGCGCTCATGGGGGCCTCGGGTGGTGGCAAAACAACGATCCTGCGACTCATTGGTGGCCAGATCAAGGCACAACAAGGCCAGATGCTGTTTGATGGTCAGGACGTGACGCCGATGACGCAGCCCGAGCTGTACACCGTTCGTCGGCGCATGGGTATGTTGTTCCAGTTTGGCGCCTTGTTTGCCGACCTTGACGTGTTCGAGAACGTGGCGTTCCCGCTGCGCGAGCACACTGATTTGCCCGAGGCGCTGATTCGCGATGTGGTGCTGATGAAGCTCAACGCGGTGGGCTTGCGCGGTGCCCGTTCTCTGATGCCCAGTGATTTGAGCGGCGGCATGGCGCGCCGTGTGGCGTTGGCGCGTGCCATTGCGCTGGATCCTGAGTTGGTGATGTACGACGAACCCTTCGCCGGTCTAGACCCGATTTCGCTGGGCACGGCCGCGCGTTTGATTCGCGAATTGAACGACACCATGGGGCTGACCAGTATTTTTGTCTCGCACGATCTGGAGCAGACTTTTGCCATCGCTGACCAGGTCATCATTTTGGCCAACGGCAAGATCGCCACGCAGGGTACGCCCGACGAGGTGCGCCACAGCACCGATCCGCTGGTCTATCAGTACGTTAACGCCTTGCCCGACGGACCGGTGCATTTCCATTACCCCGGACCGACGGTGGCACAGGATTTTGGCCTGGAGGTGACGCCATGAGTGGTTTTCACCCCCGAGAGATCGGCTACACCGTTAGACGTCAGCTTGATGCCGCAGGTTACGCAGCGCGCCTGTTTCTGCGCTTGTGTGCCACGCTGGGCTATGCTTTCAGACGCAATGTCCTGGTGCGAGATCAGGTTCACTTTCTGGGCAATTATTCGCTGGTCATCATTGGCATTTCGGGCCTGTTTGTGGGTTTTGTGCTGAGTTTGCAGGGCTATTACATTTTGCAACGCTATGGCTCGGCCGAGGCGCTGGGGCTGATGGTGTCCTTGAGCCTCATGCGTGAACTCGGGCCGGTGGTCACTGCCTTGTTGTTTGCTGGACGCGCAGGCACGGCACTCACCGCAGAGATCGGCTTAATGAAAGCGGGTGAGCAGATCAGCGTGATGGAGATGATGGCCGTCGACCCGATCGAGCGGGTGCTGGCACCGCGTTTCTGGGCTGGCGTGTTCACCATGCCCATGCTGGCGGCGGTGTTCAGCGCCATGGGCATCATTGGTGGCTGGGTGGTAGGGGTGCTGATGATCGGTGTCGATGGCGGCGCGTTCTGGAGCCAGATACAAAGTGGGGTTGACGTATTCAAGGATATGGGTAACGGCGTGATCAAGAGTTTTGTGTTTGGAATAGCGGTGACATTCATCGCGCTGCTGCAAGGTTACAACGCCCATGCCACGCCTGAGGGGGTTGCCAAAGCTACCACGCGTACGGTGGTGATGGCGTCGCTGACCGTGCTGGCGCTGGACTTTGTTATGACCGCTATGATGTTTACGCTTTGAAGTCAAATCGCTGCGCTGCGGGCTGATCATTCGTAAGGTTTTTAGGTGTTCAAGAGACTAAGTTGTCATGGTGCGCTGCCAAGGTAGTAGCCAGAAAGGGGTTCAATGCAACGTTCAAAATATGATGTGTGGGTAGGTATGTTTGTGCTGGTTGGCGCAGTTGCAATTTTGTTCATGGCACTGCAGTCAGCCAATTTGTTGACGCTGAGTTTTCAAAAAACCTATCCCGTGATCGCCAAATTCGACAACATTGGAGGCCTCAAGCCCAAAGCGGCCGTCAAGAGCGCCGGGGTGGTCGTCGGGCGGGTCGATAGCATTGCCTTTGATGACAAGTCGTTTCGTGCAAAGGTCACGCTGGCGCTTGAAAAGCGTTATGTTTTTCCAAAAGACAGCTCACTCAAAATCCTCACCAGCGGCCTGTTGGGTGACCAGTATCTGGGCATAGAAGCAGGCGCTGATGAGAACAATCTGGCCGCAGGCGATGTGGTATCAAGCACCCAGTCGGCGATTGTGTTGGAAAATCTCATCAGTCAATTTTTGTTCAGCAAAGCAGCCGATGCTGCACCGCCAGAAAATTCAAACAAGTAAAAATCATGGCCAACAAAAATTTGATTCAGGGGAAAGTACTGTATTGCGCCCAACTCAGTGTCGTGTGCGTCATGCTGTTGCTCACCACAGCCTGTGCCACGGGTCCCAACGCCAACCCGCGTGATCCGGCGGAGCCTTTCAACCGCGGTGTCTACAGCTTCAACGACGCGGTTGATCGCGCGCTGGTCAAGCCAGTTGCCACCGCTTACCGGGATGTCTTTCCGCAACCCGTGCGTACTGGTGTCACCAACTTTTTTGCCAATCTGCAGGATGCCTGGTCGGGTGTCAATAATGCGCTGCAATTCAAACCGCGTGAAACGGTTGAAAGTTTCCTGCGCTTTGGTGTCAATACAACTTTTGGCTTGGTTGGATTGCTCGACATAGCAACAGAGATGCGCATTGAGCGCCATACCGAAGATTTTGGTCAAACCCTGGGCTATTGGGGCGTTGGCACCGGTCCGTATCTGGTATTGCCACTGCTGGGGCCGTCAACCTTGCGTGACACGGCAGCGTTACCGGTGGACACGCAGGGTAATTTGTTGACCAACGTGAATGACGTGGCGGCACGCAATTCGGCAATCGCTCTTGACCTGGTCAATCGCCGCTCGCGCTTGTTGGACGCCAGCAAGATGCTTGATGAGGTGGCGCTAGACCCCTATACCTTCACGCGCGATGCCTTTTTGCAACGTCGTCGCAGCTTGGTTTACGACGGCGACCCGCCTGACGAAGCGTTGCCAGCCGTCACACCAGCTGAAGACTTTACGAAGTAATACCGCAGGAGTATGACGATGAACAGAAGAATTTTGATATTGGGTTTGTCTGCCAGTGCGCTGGTTGGCAGCCTGTTGAGTGGGGCTGCATTGGCCGCTGACGAAGCGCCAGATGCCCTGATCAAGCGCCTGGGCCAGGAAGCGCTGGACATAATCAATGCCGACACAGCAGTGCAAGCCGGTGATGTGAACCGCATCATGGTCTTGCTTGACCAAAAGGTCATGCCCCACCTCAATTTTCAGCGCATGACCGCGTCAGCGGTGGGGCCAGGCTGGCGGCAGGCGACACCTGAGCAGCGCGCACGGCTGGAAGCTGAATTCAAGATATTACTGGTGCGCACCTACGCCGGGGCCATGGGGCAGGCCAAGAATCTGACTTTTGAAGTCCGACCCATGCGTTCGTCACCTGAAGACAAGGAAGTTGTCGTTCGCACTTTGATCAAGGGTCGGGGTGACCCCGTGCAGCTTGACTATCGCCTGGAAAAAACGCCAGGGGTGGGCGCGGGCTGGAAGATCTATAACCTCAATGTGCTGGGTGTTTGGCTGGTCGATACCTACCGCAGCCAGTTTTCACAGGAAATCAACGCCAAAGGCATCGACGGCCTGATTGCCACACTGAGCGAACGCAACAAAGCCAATGCGGTTGCCAACGAAAAATCGGCCAAAGGCTAAGCATGTTGATCTTGACGCAGACCTTGACGCAAAGCGTTGCAACAGCCCAGTTAGTTCAGCTGACGGCAGCGCTTGCGCAAGAACGCGTGCCAGTGGTTGTTGATGTCTCGCCGCTGCAACAATTTGATTCAACCGCATTGGCGGTGTTGTTGGAATTGCGTCGGCGGGCGCAGGCGCTGGGAAAATCAATGCGTTTGCAGGGTTTGCCGCCACGCCTGGCGGCGCTGGCTCACCTCTACGGGGTGGCTGACGTGCTGGGTATTGCGTCGGGCATCTCGGTTGAACCCGTTGCCGTGGCGAGCCCTCCGGTAAAATAGCGGCTTCATGCCTGCCATTTCTTTCCAGTCGGTTTCCAAAGCCTATCCATCCCCCAGCAGTTCTCATGGCCAAGCCTTTCTGGCGCTCGATAGCGTCAGTCTGGATGTGGCTGCGGGTGAATTTTTTGGCCTGCTGGGTCCCAACGGTGCCGGTAAAACCACGTTGATCACGATTCTGGCTGGGTTGACCAAAGCCACCACCGGGCACGCCTGCGTCATGGGGCACGATGTACAGACCGACTTTGCCGCGGCCCGTCATGCGCTTGGCGTGGTGCCGCAAGAGCTGGTGTTTGACCCTTTTTTCAACGTGCGCGAGGCGTTGGTGTTTCAGTCGGGCTACTTTGGCGTGCGCCACAACGATGCCTGGATCGACGAACTGCTGGGCAGTTTGGGTCTGGCCGACAAAGCCAACGTCAACATGCGCGCGCTCTCGGGCGGCATGAAGCGCCGGGTGCTGGTAGCCCTGGCCTTGGTGCACAAGCCGCCGGTGATCGTGTTGGATGAGCCGACCGCCGGGGTGGATGTCGAGTTGCGCCAGACGCTGTGGGCATTCATTGCCAAACTCAACAAACAGGGCCACACGGTGCTGCTCACTACCCATTACCTGGAAGAGGCCGAGGCGCTGTGCGGCCGCATCGCCATGCTCAAGGCTGGCAAGGTGGTGGCGCTCGACAGCACCAGCGCGCTGCTGAGTTCCGCTTCGGGTAACGTGTTGCGCTGCGCGGTTGAGGGCGAGTTGCCGCCGTCACTGCAAGCGCTGGCGCGTGTCACCGGGCGTGTGGTGCAGCTGCCTGCCAAAGACGCGCTGACCATTGAGCACTACCTGGCGCAGTTGCGCGCAGCGGGTTTGTCCGTGCACGACATCGAAATTCGCCGCCCCGACCTGGAAGACGTGTTTTTACAAGTGATGCAGCGCGCCGGGCGCGACATGCGGGGCGTGCCATGACCGGCTGGCAGATGCTGTTTTACAAGGAGGTGATGCGCTTTTGGCGGGTTGCCGCACAAACCATCACCGGGCCGGTGCTCACCGCCGTGCTCTACCTGCTGGTGTTTGGTCAGGCACTGGAGTCGCGCGTCTTGGTCTACGACAACGTTAGCTACACGGCCTTTCTGGTGCCCGGGCTGGCGATGATGAGCCTGCTGCAAAACGCGTTTGCCAACAGTTCGTCGTCGCTGATTGCCAGCAAGGTCATGGGCAACATGGTGTTTTTGTTGCTCACCCCCTTGTCGCCCTGGCACTGGTTTGTCGCCTATGTTGGCGCGGCGGTGCTGCGCGGCCTGGTGGTGGGTCTTGGCGTGCTGGCGGTCTCGCTGATTTTTGCCGTGCCGCCGCTGGCGCAGCCGCTATGGGCGATAGCGTTTGCCCTGTTGGGTGCGACACTGATGGGTGCGCTGGGTGTGGTGGCGGGCTTGTGGTCAGAAAAATTCGACCAACTGGCCGCGTTCCAGAATTTTGTCGTGATGCCCATGACGTTCTTGAGCGGCGTGTTCTACTCGATCCATTCGCTGCCGCCGTTTTGGCAGACCGTGAGCCATCTCAATCCGTTTTTTTATATGATCGACGGCTTTCGCTATGGTTTTTTTGGTGCCAGCGACCTCTCGCCCTGGCTGAGTCTGGTGGTGGTGGCTGGTGTCACTCTGGGCGTTGTGGGGTGGGCTTATGGGCTGCTGCGCATGGGGTACAAAATCCGTACCTGAGTCGTTGAGCAATTTAAACTGTAGCCATCAGCACCAAACCCCAATGGCACCAAATTTAATCAGTTGGGGTCAGAGCTGAAGGTCTGACCCGCAAAATTTAATCAGTTGGGATCAGAGCTAAAGGTCTGACCCGCAAAATTTAATCAGTTGGGGTCAGAGCTGAAGGTCTGACCCGCAAAATATCATGAATGCCGATCAAATCAAACAACTTATTCAGTCCCACCTGAACTGTGAATACATCACGCTTGAAGGCGATGGCCGTCATTGGTTTACTACCATTGTGTCGGCGGAATTTGAGGGCAAGCGAGCCATTGCGCGCCATCAGCGGGTCTATGCGACCTTGGGCGACAAGATGAAAACCGACCAGATTCATGCCTTGTCGATTAAAGCTTTCACCCCGGCCGAATGGGCCACACAAGCGGTTTGAAGCATGGATAAATTATTGATTAGCGGTGGCCGTCAGCTGCATGGCACGGTGTCGATTTCTGGTGCCAAAAATGCCACCTTGCCAGAGATGTGTGCGGCTCTGCTCACGGATGAGCCTGTCAATCTGATCAACGTGCCCCGGCTTCAAGATGTGGCCACTATGCGCAAACTGCTTGATCACATGGGGGTGCAAACTCAAACCCACGGCGAACGTGGTGGCATCAGCCTGTGTGCACCTGCCAGCCTGACACCTGAAGCTCCCTACGTACTGGTTAAAACCATGCGCGCGTCGGTGCTGGCGCTGGGCCCGTTGCTGGCGCGTTTTGGCCATGCTAAGGTGTCGCTGCCTGGGGGCTGCGCCATTGGGTCACGACCAGTAGACCAGCACATCAAAGGCCTGACGGCGATGGGAGCCGAGATGGTGGTCGAGCACGGCTACATGGTGGCCAAGCTGCCCGCCGGGCGCAGTCGTCTGCAAGGGGCGCGCATTGCCACCGACATGGTGACCGTTACCGGCACAGAAAACTTGTTAATGGCTGCCACCCTGGCTGAAGGTGAAACCATTCTGGAAAACGCCGCGCAAGAACCTGAGATTCCTGACCTGGCAGAGATGCTGATCAGCATGGGCGCGCGCATTGAAGGCCACGGCAGCAGCCGCATCCGCATCCAGGGTGTAGACCGGCTGCACGGCTGCACGCATCAGGTGGTGGCCGACCGCATTGAGGCGGGCACATTTTTATGCGCTGTGGCAGCGACCGGTGGCGACGTGCTGGTGCGCCACGCGCGCATTGACCACCTGGAAGCGGTGGTCGAGAAGCTGCGCGATGCCGGTGTCACCGTCAGCAAGGTGGAAGACGGTATGCGTGTTCAATCAGCCGGTGCGGCGCAGCTCAAGGCGCAGAGTTTTCGCACCACCGAATACCCGGGTTTCCCCACCGACATGCAGGCCCAGTTCATGGCGCTCAACGCGGTGGCGCAGGGCACGGCCATGGTGACCGAGACAATTTTTGAGAACCGTTTCATGCACGTCAACGAGCTGGTTCGCCTGGGAGCCAACATCCAGATCGACGGCAAGGTATCGCTGGTGGAAGGCGTGGCGCGGCTCTCCGGTGCAACGGTTATGGCCACCGACTTGCGTGCGTCGGCCAGCCTGGTGATTGCTGGCTTGGTGGCCGAGGGCGATACCTTGATCGACCGCATTTACCATCTGGACCGGGGCTACGACCAGATGGAAACCAAGCTGCGTGCGCTTGGGGCCCACATCGAGCGGGTGAAGTAGCTGCGCTTGAGAGCTTTTTGCTATTACTTTTATAGCTGTTAGCGCATAATTTATAAGGGCTAGAGGCCAAAATGATCACTATTGCATTGTCCAAGGGACGCATCTTTGAAGAAACCCTGCCGCTGCTCAAGGCTGCGGGCATCGAGGTGCTGGAAGACCCTGAAACCTCCCGCAAACTTATTCTGAGCACCAACCAGCCGAACGTGCGTGTGCTGGTGGTGCGCGCCACCGACGTGCCCACCTATGTGCAGTACGGTGGAGCCGACATGGGCATCACCGGCAAAGACACGCTGCTGGAGCACGGCAGCCAGGGCCTTTACCAGCCGCTGGATCTGCAAATTGCCAAGTGCCGCATCAGCGTGGCGGTGCGCTCGGACTTTGATTACGCCAGCGCCGTCAAAAAAGGCTCGCGCCTGACCGTGGCCACCAAATACGTGGAAATTTCACGCGAATTTTTCGCCAGCAAAGGCGTGCATGTGGACTTGATCAAGCTCTACGGCAGCATGGAACTGGCCCCTCTGGTGGGCATGGCCGATGCCATTGTTGATCTGGTTTCCACCGGCAACACACTCAAGGCCAACCACCTGGTCGAGGTCGAACACATCATGGACATCAGCTCGCGTCTGGTGGTGAACCAGGCGGCGTTAAAGCTCAACCAGGCTCCGATTCGCCGCATCATCGACGCGTTTGAGTCGGCCATCAGCTGATTCAATAGACCGCTGCAGGTCTCCTGGAACGCGCTTTACACATGAACCCAAGACCGACCACGCTCAGCCACCGCCTGCCGCTGGAGGGTCTGCGCGTGGTCGAATTTACCCACATGGTCATGGGCCCCACCTGCGGCATGGTGCTGGCCGACATGGGCGCCGAGGTGATCAAGGTGGAGCCCATTGAGGGCGACCGCACGCGCCATTTGCTGGGCGCGGGTGCCGGGTTTTTCCCCATGTTCAACCGCAACAAGAAAAGCATCGCCATTGACCTGCACCAGCCCGACGGTGCCGCCGTGGCAC
>Ga0210021_1000220_pt1 | contig 67279 bp, 68 predicted proteins | sample CryGeymeta201517_FD_183981 | JGI IMG/M metagenome (GOLD analysis project Ga0210021, IMG submission 183981) | Groundwater microbial communities from Crystal Geyser aquifers in Utah, USA - Crystal Geyser metaG 2015-17 (SPAdes) (version 2) | ecosystem: Environmental > Aquatic > Deep subsurface >... | reverse complement strand
CACTGAATCAACCAATCGTTGCTGATGTGGTTGCCATCGAAATCAACACCGGCTGACCTTCAGAGGCAGAGATGAACGGCCGGTTTGGATGGGTCATTTCGGCAAGTTGGCTGGCCGCTTCGGGTCTATTCCTGACCGATCCACACCAAAGCTGGGCATGAAACCGCTCTCCGGCCAACACCAGTCATCTCGCCGTGTTTTAACGCTGTGCTTCCCACGGATTGATGATGCTCACGCCGGTGGGGTTGAAATCAGCGACGTTGCGTGTGACCACGGTCATGCCGTGCACAGGAGACGTTGCGGCGATGAGTGCATCACGCTCGCCACGTTTGTCGGGTACGTGCAACTTGGCGCGGCGTTGTGCTACCGCGGTATCTACTGGCAGCGTGCGCCCAGAAACATCGGCCTTGCCCAGACGCACTTTGCGCAGCTCGGACACCACGTTGGTGTCTCTTACTGCGCTCATATCGCCACTTGACAAACGTACGTAATGGCGTACCATGCAAGACTTCTTTGTAGGAGCGAAAAATGAACACCCTTAGCGCCAGTGAAGCCCGAGCAAATTTGTACCGGCTCATTGATCAAACAGCCGAATCTCACGAACCCATCATCATTTCCGGAAAACGCAGCAATGCCGTGCTTCTCTCTGCCGAAGATTGGAGCGCCATTCAAGAAACTTTGTACCTATTGGCCGTTCCCGGTATGCGCGAGTCCATCAAGGCTGGTATGGCCGAACCGCTCGCAAAAAGCTCGAAGGAACTTAAGTGGTGATTTGGAAGCTTGTATTTGCCAAGCAAGCCATGAAGGATGCAAAAAAGCTTGCTGCGAGCGGCCTTAAACCCAAGGCACAAGAACTACTTGCGGTTCTTACCAACGACCCATTTCAAAATCCACCACCATTTGAAAAACTGGTCGGTGATCTTGCTGGCGCATACTCTCGCCGCATCAATATTCAGCACCGCATCGTGTACGAAGTTTTTGGCAACGAGAAAACTGTTCGCGTTCTGCGCATGTGGACGCACTATGAATAAAAAACCCAGCCGTCTTTCAATACGTCTGGGACACCAGCCAGAACATTCAGACCAAATCAGATGATTGAGATGACCGCTCTATAGTTTCGATCCTCTGGCCGGGGTCTATTACCGACCGATTCAAACCAACGTGGATTCGCGAAGGCGCAGCGAAGCAACAAGGGCTACAGCCCGATTTTTATCAAAACAAAAAATACCGCTGCGTCATCGGCAAACTCACCGCCGGCTCGCAGGTGAGCAACTGGCCATCGGCGTGCACGCTGTAGGTTTGCGCGTCAATCTCCATCTTGGGCAGGTAGGCGTTGTGGATCATGTGCTCTTTGCGGATGCCGCGAATGTTGCGCACCGCGCTCACATTCTTGGTCAGGCCATAGCGCTCCTTGATGCCTGCGTTTTGACCCGCTTGCGAGACAAAGGTGATCGAGCCGCGCGCCAGCGCGCCGCCAAAGCTGCCAAACATCGGCCGGTAATGCACCGGCTGCGGGGTTGGGATGCTGGCGTTGGGGTCGCCTATGGCGGCCATGGCGATGAAGCCACCTTTCAAAATCAAGGCCGGTTTGATGCCAAAAAAAGCCGGTTTCCAGACCACCAGGTCGGCCCATTTGCCCACCTCGATTGAGCCCACTTCGTGCGCCGTGCCGTGGGTCAGCGCCGGGTTGATGGTGTATTTGGCCAGGTAGCGTTTGACGCGGTAGTTGTCGTTGCGGCTGTTTTGTTCAGTCACCGAGCCGTTACCCCAGCCCGCCCCTGAGTGGAGCGCTTGGGGTACGGGCGGCGCCAGCCAGCCGCGCTGCGCTTTCATCTTGTGCGCCGTTTGCCAGGTGCGGATGATGACCTCGCCGACGCGACCCATGGCCTGGCTGTCGCTGCTCATGATGCTGATGGCGCCCAGGTCGTGCAGAATGTCTTCGGCGGCAATGGTTTCCTTGCGGATGCGGCTCTCAGCAAAGGCCAGGTCTTCGGCAATGCCCGCATCCAGGTGGTGGCAGACCATCAGCATGTCCACGTGTTCGTCGAGCGTGTTGACGGTGTACGGGCGCGTCGGGTTGGTGGAAGACGGCAGCACGTTGGGCTCACCCACCAGCTTCATGATGTCGGGCGCGTGGCCGCCGCCGGCGCCTTCGGTGTGAAAGGTGTGGATGCTGCGGCCTTTGAAGGCGGCCAGCGTGTTTTCGACAAAGCCCGATTCGTTGAGCGTGTCGGTGTGGATGGCCACCTGGGTGTCGGTGAGTTCGGCCACGTTCAGGCAGTTGTCGATGGCGGCGGGGGTGGTGCCCCAGTCTTCGTGCAGTTTCAGGCCCAAGGCGCCTGCGTTAATTTGCTCGTGCAAGGCCTCGGGCAGGCTGGCGTTGCCCTTGCCCATAAAGCCCAGGTTCATGGCAAAGCCGTCTGCCGCTTGCAACATGCGCTCCAGGTGCCAAGGCCCGGGCGTGCAGGTGGTGGCAAAGGTGCCGGTGGCTGGCCCCGTGCCGCCGCCAGTCATGGTGGTGATGCCGCTGCTCAAGGCTTCTTCAATCAGTTGCGGGCAAATAAAGTGGATGTGGCTGTCAAAGCCACCGGCGGTGATGATGCTGCCCTCGCAACTGATCACTTCGGTGCCCGGGCCAATGACGATGTCCACGCCCGGTTGCACGTCGGGGTTGCCGGCCTTGCCAATGGCCACAATGCGGCTGTCTCTGAGGCCAATGTCGGCCTTGATGATGCCCCAGTGGTCGATGATCAGGGCGTTGGTCATGACCGTATCCACTGCCCCTTGTGCCCTGCTGCGCTGGCTTTGCGCCATGCCGTCGCGGATGGTTTTGCCGCCGCCAAATTTCACCTCTTCGCCATAGCCTCCGGCGCCCAGCGTCAGGTCGGCCTCGACCTCGATGATCAGATTGGTGTCGGCCAGGCGCACCCGGTCACCCACGGTGGGGCCAAACATTTCAGCGTAGGCGCGTCGTCCAATCGTGGCCATGGCAATACTTTCAAAAATAATAGCTGCTTGCGCTTAACAGATAAGGGCTAGAGGCATAAAACACTAACAAATCAAAGTGAGCCCATGACCAGCCCGCGAAAGCCGTAGACCACGCGCGCGCCGGCATAGTCCACCAACTCCACGGTGCGCTGCTGCCCTGGCTCAAAGCGCACCGCCGAGCCCGACGGAATGTTCAAGCGCATGCCATGTGCCGCAGCGCGGTCAAAGTTGAGCGCGCCATTGGTCTCGGCAAAGTGGTAGTGCGAGCCGACCTGAACCGGGCGGTCTGAGGCGTTGACCACCACCAGAGTGTGGGTGCGCCTGCCGGGGTTGAGTACATGGTCGGGACCGTCGGTAAAAAGTTCGCCTGGGATCATGGGAGTCTCGTGGTGGTCAAACAATCGGCTGGTGCACCGTGACCAGCTTGGTGCCGTCAGGGAAAGTGGCCTCGACCTGAATGTCAGGAATCATCTCGGCGATGCCGTCCATCACATCAAAGCGGGTCAGCAGCGTGCGCCCGAAACTCATTAGCTGTGCCACGGTTTGGCCGTCGCGTGCGCCCTCCATGACAGCAGCGCTGATGAAGGCCACCGCCTCAGGGTAATTGAGCTTCAAGCCACGGGCTTTGCGTCGTTCAGCCAGCAGGCCAGCGGTGAAGATGAGCAGCTTGTCTTTCTCTCTTGGTGTAAGTTCCATGAGACATGATCAGCAAATGTCGTGCCTGAAATTTTGGGTTAAACCCGCGAGACAGGGCCTTTGGGCAACTTCCTCATACTGGGGTACCAGAAATCGTCAGTCGCCCAAAGGCCCTGCCTCGCTAACTGTTTTGGTATTCCAAATACCCCGTCTCTCTGTTGGCGACTAGCGGCGTGCGTTGGGTATCTGACGCAGCGGAATAAAGGAGGAGGCACGGGCGAAGCCCCAGCCGGGGGGCATCCGCGGAGTCGGATACCGGACGTGCGCTGCGGGTTCAAGACCAAGATGCTGGCACCACAAGCAAACCCATGGCATGAATACTGCGGTGCAACAAGCGTGAACACCGCAGCCCCAGCCCTTCCCCCCACGCACGCCGAGCCCGGCGCGCCGCAGCGCATCACCTTGGTGCGCCGGGATTACAACGCCTGGGTTGCCAAGGAGACCCTCGAAGACTACGCCCTGCGCTTTACGCCGCAGCGTTTTCGTAAGTGGTCAGAATGGCAGGTAGCGCAGACGGCGCTTGGCGGAGCAGCTGCGTTTTTGATACTGGAGGCAGTCGGTGCCACGCTGCTGGTGCAGTATGGTTTTGTCAATGCCTTGTGGGCGATTCTGGCCACCGGGTTGATCATTTTTCTGGCCGGGCTGCCCATTAGCGTCTATGCCGCGCGTTACGGTGTCGACATGGATTTGCTCACACGCGGCGCCGGGTTTGGTTACATCGGCTCGACCCTTACCTCGCTGATCTACGCCACTTTTACCTTCATTTTCTTTGCGCTGGAGGCCGCCGTCATGGCCTACGCGCTGGAGCTGGCGCTGGGCATCCCGCCGCACTGGGGCTATCTGATCTGCGCGCTGGCGGTGATTCCGCTGGTCACCCACGGTGTTTCCACCATCAGCCGCCTGCAAATCTGGACGCAGCCGCTGTGGGCGGTGATGCTGGTGGTGCCGTTTGTGTATGTGCTGCTGCGCGAGCCGACGGCTTTTTCAGGGGTCATGCACTATGTTGGTGAAAAAGGTGTGTCTGATCGTTTTAGTCTGCCTTTGTTTGGTGCAGCCTTGACCGTCGGCGTGGCCTTGATGACGCAAATGGGCGAGCAGGCCGACTACCTGCGCTTCATGCCCGCGCGCACGCCAGCCAATACGCGGCGCTGGTGGCTGGCGGTCGTGCTCGGCGGGCCGGGCTGGGTGGTGCCCGGTGTGCTGAAAATGCTGGGTGGCGTACTGCTGGCGTATCTGGCCATTCAGAACGCGGTGCCACCCGACCGTGCGGTCGACCCGAACCAGATGTATCTGGCAGCGTATGAATACGTCTTTCCCCACTACGGCTGGGCGGTGGCGGCCACTGCCGCGTTCGTTGTGCTGTCGCAGCTCAAGATCAACGTCACCAACGCTTACGCCGGGTCACTGGCCTGGAGCAATTTTTTTTCGCGCCTGACGCACAGCCACCCCGGGCGCGTGGTGTGGGTGGTGTTCAACACGCTGATCGCCTTCATGCTGATGGAGATGAACGTGTTTGCCGCCCTGGGCGACGTGCTCGGGCTGTACTCCAACGTGGCGATTGCCTGGATGATGACGGTGGTGGCCGATCTGGTGATCAACAAACCGTTGGGCCTGAGCCCGCCGGGCATCGAGTTCAAGCGCGCGCACCTGTACGACATCAACCCGGTGGGCGTGGGTGCGATGGCGCTGGCTTCGCTCTTGTCGGTCACCGCTTACCTGGGCTTTTGGGGGCCACTACCACAGGCTTTTTCGGCGCTGATTGCCTTGGGGACGGCGCTGCTGGCATCACCGTTGATCGCGTGGGCGACGCACGGCAAGTATTACCTGGCGCGATCGAGCCCACAGCACAGCGCGCTATTTGGCCCCGTGAGCAGCCCAGCGTCCGAGGGCCGGGCAGCTGCGGCAGACACGGGTGACTACCAGCGCCTGCAGACCCAAACCTGCGTTATTTGCGAGCGTGACTACGAGGCACCAGACATGGCGCATTGCCCGGCTTACCAAGGGTCCATCTGTTCTTTGTGCTGCACGCTTGATGCGCGTTGTGGTGACCTGTGCAAACCGCGCGCGGCACTGGCTGGTCAATGGTTGGCCAGCTTGCGCTGGCTGTTGCCGCAGACAACCTGGGGCTATCTGGAGCGGGGCCTGGGCACGTTCCTGCTGCTGATGGGGGTGATTGCGCCGCTGCTGGCTGGCGTGTTTGGCTTGTTGTATCGGCAAGAGACACGCGCACTGGCACAGTCGGTGTACGACCCGGCCATGCTGCAAGCCGCGACTGACGCCTTGGGTTCCGGTTTTGTCAAAGCCTACCTGGCCTTGCTGCTGATTGCCGGGCTGCTCGCTTGGTGGGTGGTGCTGGCATCCAAGAGTCGTCAGGTGGCACAACAGGAATCGAATCGTCAAACCCATCTGTTGCTACGGGAAATAGAGCTGCATAGGCAGACTGATCTGGCATTGCAGCAGGCCAAGCAGGTGGCTGAGCAAGCGCGCGCTGCGGCTGATTTGGCTAATCAGGCGAAAAGCCGCTATATCAGCGCCATCAGCCATGAGCTGCGCACACCGCTCAACAGCATTCTGGGCTACGCGCAACTGATGGGCGAAGATGCCAGCATCCCGGCGCACCGCCAGCAGGCGGTGCAGGTGATCAGGCGCGGCGGCGAGCACCTGCTCTCGCTGATCGAGGGCACGCTCGACGTCGCCCACATTGAGGCCGGCCGCTTGAGCCTGAACGTTAAGCCGATGCCGTTTGCAGATTTTGTGCAGGACATGGCCAGCCTGTTTGAACTGCAAGCGCGCGACAAGGGACTGGCGTTTGCCTTGGTTGTCGTCGGTAAACTGCCCGACGTGGTGCGCGCCGACGAAAAACGGGTGCGACAGATTTTGATCAACCTGCTGGGCAACGCCGTCAAATTCACCAGTCGTGGCCGGGTCACGCTGCGCGTGCGCCACGCGCGCGAAATGGCGCAGATCGACATTGAGGACAGCGGCCCGGGTCTGACCGAAAAACAGTTGCAGCAGATTTTTGAACCCTTTGTGCGCGTTGATCTGCCGGGCGCGCCATCGCAGGGGTCCGGGCTGGGCCTGACGATCGCCAAAATGCTGACCGACCTGATGGGCGGCGAGCTCAGCGTGACGAGCACGCCGGGCCGGGGCTCGACCTTCAGTGTCAAGCTGTTTCTGCCCGAGGTGCACGGCGCGCGCGATGCCACGGTGTATTCGCCCGCGGCCAGACACCAAAACCGCCTGTTTGTGCGCCGACCTCGACGCGGCTACGTCGGCGCGCGACGGCGCATTCTGGTGGTCGACAACGAAGAGGCCGACCGCGACGTGCTGGGCAAATTGCTGCAGCCGCTGGGTTTTGAGTTGCGCAGCGCCGCCAGCGGCCACGACTGCCTGGATTTGCTCGCCAGCGGCTACCAGCCCGAGGTGATTTTGATGGATCTGGCCATGCCCGGCATCGACGGCTGGGAAACCATCCGTCGGCTGCGCGACATGCTCGCGCGCAGCGCCAGGGCGCAGCCGTTGATCGCCATCGTTTCGGCCAACGCGTTTGACCGTGGGCTCGACAACAATCTGGGCATCCCCAGCGAAGACTTTATCGTTAAACCGGTGCGCCATACCGACTTACTGGACTGGCTTGAGTCGCGCCTGAAGCTGCGCTGGCTGGAGACCGCTGAACCCTTGACGGCACAACAAGCGCTGTCACCCGCCGATTTTGCTTACCCGCCCCAGCCGCTGCTCGATGCCTTGCGTGAACGCGTCACGCTGGGCTACTACCGCGGTATCCTGAACTTGCTCGACGACATTGCGCTGGCGCATCCACATTGCGCCCACTTTGTGGCGACGATGCGCGAGCAGGCCAAGCGGTTCCAGTTTGAAGCCATGTTGAAGCAACTGACGCGTGGTGTCCATGAAAACTAGAGCGTCTTTGCCACTGCCGCGTCTGGCGCTGGAGCGCACGCTGGACCGCGCCAACAGTGACGTGGTGCTGATCGTTGACGACGTGCCAGACAACCTGGTTGTGCTGCACGATGCACTGGACGAGTCCGGCTACACCGTGCTGCTGGCCACCAGCGGCGAGGCCGCCTTGCAGCGGGCTGCGCAGGCGCTACCCGACATCATTTTGCTTGACGCCATGATGCCGGGCATGGACGGCTTTGAAGTGGCCAGGAGTCTGAAGGCCTTGCCCCGCACCGCGCATATTCCCATCGTTTTCATGACCGGACTGACCGAGACCGAGCATCTCGTGGCCGCCATGGACTGCGGCGCCGTCGATTACGTTACCAAGCCCATCAAGCCAAAGGAGGTGCTGGCGCGCATGGCGGTGCATTTGCAGGGCGCGCGCGAGAAGCGCCAGGCCAGAAACGCGCTGGACGCATTTGGCTACGCCAGCATCACCGTGCGCGTCAGCGACGGTCGCCTGATGTGGCAAACGCCGCTGGCGCGTGACTTGCTGTTGCGCTACTACGGCACCGACGCGCCGGCCACGCCGATCCCCGTGCTGGCGTGGCTGCGCCGCCATGTGGCCTGCCAAGAACCGCAAAGCGAGCCACCGCGTCTGAGCATTGCCCAGGGTGCAACCCGGCTGACGTTTCGCCTGCACCAGCAAATTGGCGATTCGGAAGGGGGCGGCGATTGGCTCATCATCATGCAAGAAGTCAGCGAAGACAGTGTGATCAAGGCGATCGCGCAGAGCTTCAAGCTCACGCCCAAAGAAGCCGAGGTGCTTTATTGGGTGGTCAAGGGTAAAACCAACCGTGACATCGGCGACATCGTCGGTTCGAGTCCGATGACGGTGAAGAAACATCTGGAGCGCGTATTTTCCAAGCTCGGTGTCGAGACCCGTACCGCCGCTGCGGCCATGGCGATGCAACGCATCGCCCAACTGCACCCGCACTTTGCGGGAGAACCCAAGCCTTGAGCTGGAACGCCCGTCTTGACATCGCCTACGCCGTGCAACAGCAGCGCACGGTCGCGCGCCATACCCACAACGGCCCGTTGCGGGTGCTGCAAAGTCTGTACCCCGAGGGCGATGCGATCTGCCACAACGTGCTGGTGCATCCACCTGGCGGTCTGGTTGGCGGCGACACGCTCGACATTCGCATCACCGCCGGCGCAAACGCTCATGCGCTGATTACCACACCAGGTGCCACCCGTTTTTACCGCTCAGCGGGCGAGTCCGCGGTGCAATGCGCACATATCACCTTGACGGACCAGGCACGTCTGGAATGGTTGCCGCTGGAGGCCCTTGGCTACGACCAGTGTCGCGGCGAAAACCACCTCAGCCTGCGCGTCGCCCCGGCGGCCGAATTCATCGGCTGGGACATCACCGCGCTAGGTCTGCCCGGTGCGGGCTTGCCGTTTGAGCGGGGCAGTTTCTTGCAGCACATCGAAGTGCCCGACGTCTGGCTTGAGCGCGGTTTCATTGATGCGAGCGATGACCGCCTGATGAATGGTCGGCTGGGGCTGGCCGGGCAGCGCTGCATGGCCAGCCTGTTTTTTGTTGCAGGTACCGCCTTGCACCGACACCGGCGTGACGATGCGCTGGCATTGGCGCGCCAGGTTATCGCAGACCACGCTTTGCACGCCACGGCAGGCGCCACCTGTCCCAATGGCCAGGTGATGGTGGTGCGGGTGCTGTCACCGCTGGTGGAACCTGCAGTGGATTTGTTGCGCCAGGTGTGGACCCTCTGGCGGGCGCATTTATGGCAGTTGCCGACGATCACTCCACGGATTTGGGCGACTTGAGCCGCGCCGCAAGGATGTCAAATTGCCACCAACTCGCGCACACCGTCGATTTCCATGTTGACCCCCGCCCCTTGCGCCTTGACCGCGCCGCGCTCCATCACCACATAGTGGTCGGCGAGCTCCTGGGCAAAGTCGTAATACTGCTCGACCAGCACGATCGCGATGTCACCGCGGTCGGCGAGCATGCGGATGACGCGGCCAATGTCCTTGATGATGCTCGGCTGGATGCCTTCGGTGGGCTCGTCGAGCATCAGCAATTTCGGGTTGGCAGCCAGAGCGCGGGCGATCGCCAATTGCTGCTGCTGTCCGCCCGACAGGTCGCCACCGCGGCGGCCCAGCATTTGCTTGAGCACGGGGAACAATTCAAACAGCTCGGGTGGGATGGGTGTGCTGGCTGGTTTGTAGGCCAGGCCCATGCGCAAGTTCTCTTCGACTGTCAGTCGCGCAAAAATTTCGCGCCCCTGCGGCACAAAGCCAATTCCGGCGCGCGCGCGCTCGTAAGGCGTGGCGTTCTGGATCTGCTTGCTGTCGAACTCAATCGTTCCGGTCTTGACGGGCACCAGACCCATCAGGCTTTTGAGCAGGGTGGTTTTGCCGACGCCGTTGCGGCCCAGAATGACGGTCACTTTGCCCAATTCGGCGGTGAGGTTGACATCGCGCAGGATGTGGGAGCCGCCGTAGTACTGGTTGATGTTGGTGACTTTGAGCATCTTTCTTTATCCTGCTTTATTGGTTTTTGATGCGGTTGCTGGGCGGGGTCTTGCTCGAACTCGGCTTCGCCTCAAACAATCGCGCGCCCTGATCCGCCCAGCCCTGCGCTACTCGCCGACAGCGGGTCGCCTTTCTTTTGCTTACTTTTCTTTGGCGAAGCAAAGAAAAGTGAGTGCGCAGCCGGGCGCACATCCCGGCACCCCCGCCTGTCAAAAACAAACCAAAAGCCTCACCGTCCAAGATACACCTCAATCACCCGCTCATCGCTTTGCACCTGCGCCAGCGTCCCCTGCGCCAGCACCGAACCGTCGCACAGCACGGTGACGATGTCCGAGATGGTGTTGATGAAGCTCATGTCGTGTTCCACCACCATCAGCGAGTGTTTGCCTTTCAGGGTCAGAAACAGCTCGGCGGTGCGCTCGGTTTCTTCATCGGTCATGCCCGCCACCGGTTCATCGAGCAGCAGCAGTTTGGGGTCTTGCATCAGCAGCATACCTATCTCAAGCCACTGTTTTTGCCCGTGACTCAGGTTGCCTGCCAGGCGCGCCACACTGTCGCTCAGATTGATGGTGTGCAACACCTCGGCCAGACGGTCGCTTTGGGTGCTGTTTAGCCTGAATAACATTGACGCAGTGACCGCCTTGTTGGTCTTGAGCGCCAGCTCCAGGTTCTCGAACACGGTGAGCTGCTCAAACACCGTCGGTTTCTGAAACTTGCGGCCAATGCCCATTTGCGCAATCTCCGCTTCCTTGTAGCGCAGGAGGTCAATGGTGCTGCCAAAGAAGACCTGACCTTCGTCCGGGCGGGTCTTGCCGGTGATGATGTCCATCATGGTCGTCTTGCCGGCACCGTTGGGGCCGATGATGCAACGCAGTTCGCCAGGTGCGATGTCCAGACTGAGCTTGTTGATGGCCTTGAAGCCGTCAAAGCTGACGCTGACATCTTCCAGGTACAAGATGCGGCCATGGGTGGTGTCGACTTCACCCGGGATGGAAGGCCGCAAAAAGCCTGCGCTGCGCCCACCTGAGGCGGTGTTTGTACCTGCTGCAGCCAGCGCAGCCTGGTGCTGTTCGATCCGTCGTGCACCTTCTTCCATCAGTTCAGGGGTCATGCACGCTCCCCTTTCTTGCGCGACAAAATCCGTCCGACCAGGCCCATCACACCCTGCGGCAAGAACAGCGTCACGCCAATGAACAGCGCGCCCAAGAAGTACAGCCAGAACTCGGGGTAAGCCACCGTCAGCCAGCTCTTGGCGCCGCTGACGATGAAAGCGCCCAAAATCGGGCCGATCAGCGTGGCCCGGCCCCCCACCGCCGCCCAGATCGCGATCTCGATCGAGTTGGCCGGGCTCATTTCACTCGGGTTGATGATGCCCACCTGCGGCACGTACAAAGCGCCGGCCACGCCGCACATCATGGCCGAAATCGTCCAGATGGTGAGCTTGTAGCCCAGGGGGTTGTAACCGCTGAACATGACACGTGATTCGGCATCGCGCACCGCTTGCAACACCCGGCCGAACTTGGTTGTAATGAGCCAGCGCGCCAGCAGGAAGAAACCCAGCAGGGTCAGCCCGGTGAGCACGAACAGCGTCATGCGCATTTCCTGTGTGGCAATCGGAATATCCAGAATGCGCTTGAAGTCGGTAAATCCGTTGTTGCCACCAAATCCGGTCTCGTTGCGAAAGAACAGCAACATCGCGGCAAAGGTCATGGCCTGGGTAATGATCGAAAAATACACACCCTTGATGCGTGAACGGAAAGCAAAGTAGCCAAACACAAAAGCCACCAAGCCCGGCACGGCGATGATCAGGAACAGCGTGGCGACAAAGCTGTCGCTGAAGGTCCAGTGCCACGGCAGTTCCTTCCAGTCCAGAAACACCATGAAGTCGGGCAGGGCGCTTTTGTAATTGCCGTCGAGTCCGATCTGGCGCATCAAATACATGCCCATGGCGTAGCCGCCGAGCGCAAAAAACAAGCCATGGCCCAGACTCAGAATACCGGTGAAGCCCCAGATCAAATCCATCGCCAGCGCGCAGATGGCGTAACACATGATGCGCCCTACCAAGCCGACGCCATAGTCGCTCAAGTGGAACATGCTGCCTGCGGGCACCCACAAATTGAGCACCGGAGCCACCGCGCAGATGACGATCAAGGTCACGCAAAAAGTGGCCCAGCCGGTGCGGCTCAACAGGGGAGCGGATGCCGGTAGAGGGATGGCAGTGATAGGTGTGTTCATGGTCAAGCCTCCGCCGAGCGGCCACGCATCGCAAAGATGCCCTGCGGTCGCTTTTGAATAAAGACGATGATGAACACCAGCACCGCAATCTTGGCCAGCACGGCACCCGTCCAGCCCTCCAGAAACTTGTTCAAAATGCCCAGGCCCAAGGCCGCGTACACCGTACCCGCCAATTGACCTACACCGCCCAGCACCACCACCATGAAGGCGTCGACGATGTAACCCTGGCCCAGGTCGGGCCCGACGTTGCCAACCTGGCTCAATGCACAACCAGCGAGCCCGGCAATACCGGAGCCCAACGCAAAGGCGTAGGTATCAATGCGTGCCGTGTTGACGCCCATGCAAGACGCAATGGGGCGGTTTTGCGTGACCCCGCGCACAAACAGGCCCAGGCGCGTTTTGCCAATCAGCCAGGCGACTGAACCCAGCACAAAGAGCGCAAAACCAATGATGACCAGCCGGTTGTAGGGCAGCGACAAATTTCCCAGCACCTGCACGCCGCCGCTCATCCAGGACGGGTTTTCCACACCCACGTTTTGCGCCCCAAAGACGCTGCGCACCAGCTGCATCAGCATCAGGCTGATGCCCCAAGTGGCCAGCAGGGTTTCCAGCGGGCGACCATACAAAAAGCGGATGACACTGCGCTCCAGCACCGCACCCATCAGCGCGGCGGCCATGAATGCCACTGGCACCGACGCCAGCAAATACCAGTCAAACGCGCCGGGCAGATACTTCTGAAACACGCCCTGCACCACGTAAGTGGCGTAGGCGCCAATCATCATCAACTCACCATGCGCCATGTTGATCACACCCATCAGCCCGTAGGTGATCGCCAGCCCCAGCGCCACCAGCAGCAAGATACTGCCCAGGCTGATGCCACTGAACAGAGCGCCCAGCTTGTCGCCCCAGGCCAGGGCGGACTCCACCTGCCGCAGCGCCGCGCCCAGAGCCACCTTGACAGCCGAATCTTCTTCAAGCTTCAAGCGCTCCAGCAACATGGTTTTGGTATTGGCCTGGCCACTGCCTGCCAGCAGTTGGGCGGCTTCCAGGCGCTTGGTTTGGTCGCTGCTGTTTAACAGAGCGGCGGCGCGTACCATGCCCAGTTGGGCCTTGATGCTGGCGTTGTGCTCGGTAGCCAAGGCCTTCTCGATCAAGGGCAATTTGGTCTCATCGGCATCGCTTTGCAACTGCTTGACAGCTGCTGCGCGAACCGTATCGTCATTGGAAAACAGTTTCAGCGCCGCCAGCGCCGAGTCAATCTCGCCGCGCATGCGGTTGTTGTTGATCACATCTTCGGTATCGTCAGGCAGCGCGGTCTCCACGTCGGTGACGGCATCAAAGGCTTTGTCGCCCTTGACGATAAAGACCTTGTCGCCGGCTAACTTGACGGCGTCATCGGCCAAGGCTTGCAAAAAGGCAGCGGTCTTGTCATTGGCCTCCAGCATGGCCTTGTTGAGCGCCGCCACACGTGTGTCGGTGTCACCAATCGTCATGCCTTTTACCTCTTCAGCGCTCATGGAATAAGCGCTAGTAGCTATTAATATATAAGCAATGAGGAGTAATCTTTTAACCATGATGAGAACCTGTAGGGTGGGTACGGTTGCCAGTGCCCACGCTGCAATTTGCTATTGTTGAATGAACCCGCTGAATCGGGGTCAGAGCCGTCTTCGCTACGCTACGCGGATCCGACCCTGATTCAGCTAGGCCATTTTTCGCTCAGGTGTGACAGTCTTTCGGTTTACTTTTTGGCTGGCTCGTCAGGTTTGCCGGCATTGCCCTCGATGTACGGCGACCACGGTTTGGCTTTCACCGGGCCGGGGGTCTTCCAGACCACGTTGAACTGGCCGTCGGCCTTGATCTCGCCAATGAACACGCTCTTGTGCAGGTGATGATTTTTCTCATCCATCTTGCTGACGATGCCGCTCGGTGCCTTGAAGGTCTGGCCGGCCATGGCGGCAATCACCTTGTCCACGTCGGTGCTCTTGGCTTTTTCAACCGCTTGTTTCCACATGTTGATGCCAATGTAGGTGGCTTCCATCGGGTCGTTGGTTAGCGGCTTGTCTTTGTGGCCAGCGATACCCTTGGCCTTGGCGTAGTCGCTCCACTTTTTGATGAATTCGGTGTTGCTTGGATTCTTGATGCTTTGGAAGTAATTCCAGGCCGCCAGGTGGCCTACCAACGGCTTGGTGTCAACCCCGCGCAGCTCTTCTTCACCCACGCTGAAGGCCACCACGGGTACGTCTTTGGCCTTCAGGCCGGCGTTGCCGAGTTCTTTGTAAAACGGCACGTTACTGTCACCATTGATGGTGGACACCACGGCGGTCTTGCCACCCGCTGAAAATTTCTTGATGTCAGCCACGATGGTCTGGTAATCGGAGTGGCCAAACGGCGTGTATTTCTCGTCGATATCGGTTTCCTTCACGCCTTTGGATTTCAGGTAAGCACGCAAGATTTTGTTGGTGGTGCGCGGGTAGACGTAATCGGTGCCCAGCAAGACCCAGCGCTTGGCGCCACCGCCGTCTTTGCTCATCAAATAGTCCACGGCCGGAATGGCTTGCTGGTTGGGCGCAGCGCCGGTGTAAAACACGTTTTTGGACAGCTCTTCACCTTCGTACTGCACGGGGTAGAACAGCAGGCCGTTCATCTCTTCGACCACCGGCAGCACCGACTTGCGGCTCACGCTGGTCCAGCAGCCAAAGATCACATCGACCTTGTCCTGCCCCAGCAACTGCTTGGTTTTTTCGGCAAACAGGGGCCAGTTACTGGCTGGGTCAACCACCACGGGCTCAAGCTTTTTGCCAAGCAGGCCGCCCTTGGCGTTGATCTCGTCAATGGCCATCAGCACGGTGTCTTTCAACACGGTTTCAGAAATGGCCATGGTGCCAGACAGGCTGTGCAAAATACCGACCTTGATGGTCTCGGCGGCATGCACTGGCAAAGTGCAAAGGGTGCCCAGGGCGACGGCGGCGGTGAGCGCCTTAAGGGTGAAACGACGTGAATTCAAGCGAGACATAAAACCTCCAGAAGTTGATGAAAACGGGGTCGCACTGCCTGGCGCGCCAGCGTCCGGCCAGCCCACGCATTGCGATGGCATGACTTTAGGGATGGCCTGGCGCTAAGGGAATACGCCATGTGGCGTACCCGCCTGGCGCGTGGAAAATCAAGCCATGCGAATCCTGCTGCTTACCCACGCTTACAACAGCCTGGCGCAACGCATCGATGCCGAGTTGCGCCAGCGCGGTCATGCGGTATCGATTGAATTTGACATTGGCGATGCGGTCACCGAAGAGGCGGTGGCGTTGTTCACGCCGGACCTGATCATTGCGCCCTACTTGCGCCGCGCCATTCCAGCATCAGTCTGGTGCCGGCACGTTTGCCTGATCGTGCACCCTGGCATTGAGGGCGATCGCGGGCCATCGGCGCTGGACTGGGCTCTGTTGCAGCAACAGCCCGCGTGGGGTGTGACGGTGCTGCAGGCGCAGGCTGAAATGGACGCCGGCCCGGTCTGGGCCAGTGAGCGCTTTGCCATGCGCGACGCGACCAAGGCCAGCATCTACCGCCACGAGGTCACGCAAGCCGCCACCCGCTGTGTGTTACTGGCGGTGGCGCGTTTTGCGGCGGGCACTTTTGCGCCGCAGCGCCCGGCCAACAGCCGGTGGCAGCCGTTGATGAAGCAGGCCGACCGCGCCATCGACTGGCAGAGAGACGACAGCGCCACCGTGCTGCGCAAAATCCGTGCAGGTGACGGTTTCCCCGGTGTGGCCGATCACTTGTTTGGCGCACCCTGTCATCTGTTTGATGCCTGGCCGGAAAATACGCTGTGCGGCGTACCTGGCGCGGTCATTGCGCGGCGCGAAACGGCGCTGTGCCGCGCCACCATCGACGGCGCGGTGTGGATCGGCCACATCAAACGCGCGGGCAGCATCAAGCTACCCGCCACCCTGGCGTTTGCAGCCGAGGCGGCGGCGGTGCCCGACAGGCCGCTGGCCGACTGGTGGCGCGTGGCGGGGCAGACCTGGCAAGACATTGCCTACGCCGAACGTGACGGTGTCGGTTCTTTGGCGTTTGAGTTTTACAACGGTGCCATGTCGACTCGCCAGTGCGAGCGGCTGCAGCAAGCACTGGCCTGGGCCAAGCGGCGGCCAACGACGGTGCTGGTGCTCACCGGCGGGCATGATTTCTGGTCCAACGGCATCCACCTCAATGTGATCGAGTCGGCCAGCCTGGACGGTGGCTCGGCGGCCGATGCCTCGTGGCACAACATCAACGCCATGAACGACCTGGCGCTGGAACTGCTGACAACCAGCAGCCAAATAACCATCGCCGCAGTGGGCGGCAACACCGGCGCTGGCGGCTGCTTTCTGGCGCGCGCGGCCGACCTGCTGTGGCTGCGCGACGGCGTGGTGCTCAACCCGCATTACAAAAACATGGGCAACCTCTATGGCTCTGAGTACTGGACGTATTCGTTGCCGCGCAGGGTGGGGCTGGCTGGTGCCAAAGCCATCATGCACCATCGCCAGCCGCTGACCGCTGCGCAGGCACTGATCATCGGGTTTGCCGATGCTTGCCTGCCGGGCGATGTGTCAGCGTTTCGGCAGGCGGTTGCAGATGATGCAATAAAAATGGCGCTAGCCCCCGAAATACAAGCGCAAATAGCTATCAAAAATAAAGCGAGACAAAGCGATGAGCAGGCCAAACCGCTGGCCGCTTATCGCGTCCAAGAGATGGAAAACATGCACCGCAACTTCTACGGTTTTGACCCCAGTTACCACGTGGCCCGCCATCACTTTGTTTACAAGACACTGCCCTCGTGGACACCACGCCACCTGGCGCGCCATCGTGAACTGACGGGAAGCCACGCATGAGCCCGAGCTATCCGCTGTCGCCTTTGTCGGTGTTGCTGGTGGACGATGAGCCGCGTTCGCTGGAGACGCTGCGCCGCACCATCGACGAGCACTTCAATGTCTTTACCGCCGATTCGGCGCAAAGCGCGTACGCCGTCATGGAGGCTGAGCCGGTGCAAATTGTGGTGTCAGACCAGCGTATGCCCGGTACCACCGGGGTTGAGTTTCTGCGTCAGGTGCGCGCTCAATGGCCCAACACCGTGCGGCTGATTCTGTCGGGCTACACCGAGGCCGAGGACATCATCACCGGCATCAACGAAGCCGGCATCTGGCAATACCTGCTCAAGCCCTGGCACCCTGACCAGTTGCTGCTGACGCTACAGGGCGCGGGCCAGCTGTGGCGCTTGCAGCAGGAGAACCAGCGTTTAACGCTAGAGCTGCGCACCAGCCCCGAGCAGTTGGCGTTGCGCGTCACGGATCTGCGCAACCAGGCCAAGGCCAAGGCCGGTTTTGACAAGCTGATCCGCTCGGTAGACAGCCCGCTCAATGCGGTCTGCAACCTGGCGCAAAAGGTGGCGCGCCACGACCTGTCGGTGCTGATCACCGGTGAGTCGGGCACCGGCAAGGAACTGCTGGCACGCGCCATCCACTACGCCAGCGAGCGTGCCGATGGCGCGTTCGTGGTGGAAAACTGTGCTGCCATGCCCGACAACCTGCTTGAGAGCGAGCTGTTTGGCCACAAGCGCGGGGCCTTTACCGGTGCCACCGAGGCACACATGGGTTTGTTTCAGCAGGCTGATGGCGGCACCTTGTTTCTGGACGAGATTGGCGAGACATCCCCGGCGTTTCAGGTCAAGTTGCTGCGTGCGCTGCAGGAGGGCGTGATCCGCCCCTTGGGTGATACACGCTCGGTGGCGGTCAATGTGCGTGTCATTGCCGCCACCAACCGCAAGCTCGAAGCCGACGTGGCCAGCGGCCGCTTTCGCGAGGACCTGTATTACCGGCTGGCCGGGATCACGCTGTATTTGCCTGCGTTGCGTGAGCGTACGCAAGACATCCCGCTGATCGTCACCGACCTGCTGAAAAACGCGCCCTTGGTGGGCCGCAAGTTCACGCCTGCGGCACTTGACGTGCTCTGCCGACACAGCTGGCCTGGCAATGTGCGCGAGTTGCACAACGAAATTCGCCGTGCGTTGGCGCTGGCTGACGGCCTGACGCTCGGGCCCGAGCTGCTGTCACCCCGCGTGCGGCAAGGGCCCGCATTGCAGGAGCTCGCTGCATCGGCACCGGATGACGGCGATGCCAGCGGTTTTCTGAAACATCACCTCGACCATGTTGAAGCCCAGTTCATCCGTGCCGCGATGGTGCGTCACCAGGGCAACAAAACCCGCGTCGCCGAAGAGCTGGGTCTGACGCGCGTGGGCTTACGCATGAAACTGGCGCGCCTGGGGTTGGGCTGAGGCTATTCGATCCCGGTGCTGTGTGTGCCCGATCGTGGTGTTGTCAGGTTGAACCCGCGCGGCGGCTGGCTTGTGCGCCTCAAGCGACGTTTGCGGCTTTGAGCAGTGGCAAGTGCAAGGTAAACACAGCCCCGCCGTCAGGGCCGTTGGCGCAGCTCAAGCGCCCGCCGTGCTGTTCGACGATGCCGTAGCTGATCGACAAGCCCAGCCCGGTGCCCTTGCCGACGCTTTTGGTGGTGAAGAACGGGTCAAACACCTTGGACAAATGTTCGGGCGCAATGCCCGGGCCGTTGTCGGCAAATTGCAGAGCGACGTGGTTATCGCCGCGCGTCATACTGATTTTGAGCATGGGCTGCGTGCCCTCACTGGCCGCGTCGCAGGCGTTTTGAATCAGATTCATCAGCACCTGTAACAACTGCCCGGCATTGCCCTGCACAACGCAGTCTGGGCCGTGCTGCCACTGGATTCCAAAATGCGGCGCGGTGCCCTTTTGCACCCAATGGATGGCGCGTTCGACCACGTCGTTGAGCTCCACCGGCGCGATCTCTTCCTTGCCGGCAATTGAGAACCGCTTTAGACCGTTGACGATCTCGGTGGTGCGCTTGGCGCCTTCGATCGTGCCGTCCATCAGCGACGGCAGGTCGGCGGTCATGGTGTCGATGCGCAGTTCCTTGCGCAGCGCCTGCAGGGGCTCGGGCAGGTCGAGCTGATGCAGCGCGTGCAGGTAACGCGTCAGGCGGGTGCTGTAGCGCTGCAGCACATGCACATTGCCCAGCACAAAGCTGATCGGGTTGTTGAGCTCGTGCGCTACGCCGGCCACCAGCCGCCCGAGAGATGCCATTTTTTCCGATTGCAGCAACTGTTGTTGTGCCGTCTTCAGCGCTTCGTGTGCTTCGCGCAGTTGCCGGTAGGCGCGCTTGAGTTCGCCCATGGGCCGCCCGACCATCACCTGTCCGACCGGGTGGCCTACGCTGTCCAGGCGCGGCGTGCAGTTCATGTCGACCGGGATGGGCTGACCCGCAGCGTCGCGCAGGTTGATCTCCACCGGCGCCATGTCGTGCGCGGCGGCGTGAAACGTGGCCAGTTGCCAGCGCTGCACGCTTTGTGCGTCGGCCAGCAGGTCAGTCACCGGCCGCCCGCGCAGCTCGGGTTCCGAAAGGCCTACCAGTTCACACAAGGCCGCGTTGGTTTCCTCGATGAGACCGTGCTGGTTGCAGGCAATCAGTACGTCGCTCATGGCGCTCAGCAGGCTGAAGATGAACTGCTGCGATTGCTCGAGCTGGGCGTTTTTTTCTTCCAGTTCGACCTCGTCGGCGACCAGCTCGGAGTACACCTCTTCCATCTTGTGGATCACGTCCAGCCAGGTGTCCTCTCCCACGCCTTCGAGTTCGTTGGCGGGCGGTACGTCGGGCAGGCGGGAGTGGGGCGACATGGGGCGACGCTGTGTCAGTGCACGGTGCAGACCATGCAGGGGTCAAACGAGCGCACGATGTGTTGCACCGCGACGCTGTCCTGACTGTCGGCAGTATCCATCGGTGCACCGACCAGCGCGGCTTCCAGCGCGCCGGGTGTGCCCGCCGCATCGCGCGGCGAAAAGTTCCAGCTGGTGGGGGCAATGATCTGGTAGCGGTTGATGCGGCCGTTCTCGATGCTGACCCAATGCCCCAGCGACCCGCGCGCGGCCTCGGTCAGGCCCGCCCCTTGTGCTGCATCGGACAGCGTGTGCGCCACATAAAAGGGTTCTCGGGGCACCAGAGCATGCAGCCATTGTTCCATCAATGGCAGGATACGCGCGATCTCGATCAAGCGCGCCAGCACACGGGTTTGCACGTTGCCACCCGTCTGCGCCACCAGGGCGCGCGCCAGGGGCTGGCCGTCGACCAGCTGGCGCGCCAGTGCACCGGTTTCCATCACCTGGCCGCCCAGGCGCGGGGCCTTATTCCAGCTGTAGGCACCGGGTTTGTCGGCATCGGGGTCGGTGATGCCCACGTTTGGGTGTAGCGGCGTCTTGCCGCTGTCGGCACGATACCAGGCGTAGCGCGTGTCTTCGGTGATCTGCGTCGTATCAAGTGGCTGTGTGCGCGCCGAGTTGGCATCCCAGACACCTTTTCCCAAGACAGGCAAGTTCTGCGCGTCGGTAAACGCGCCGTAGCTCAGGTAGCGCCCCGGCCCTTGGCCCAGTGCCGACAGCTGGGTGTCTTCGGCAATGTCTAAAAACAAGGCCATGTCACTGCCCGCAGCGCGGCGGTGCCAAGCGGCCAACGCAGCGGCTGTGTCCAGCGCAGCGATTTCTTCCAATGGCGCCCCGAACAAGGTGGCCTCGAGAAACGTGCGCATCTCGCGCAGGCGCGACAGCAGACGCACGCGATCAGTCGCTTCGATCGTACGCGCGCTGCCGCCAGGCAGGATCGAACCCGTGTGCGGCCATTTGCCGCCCAGTGTGCCCATCACCTCGAACCAGCGTGCGCGCGCCGCCACCGCAGCGCGGTTGTGCAAACCGTTGCCCGGGGAGCTGCCGATCAGCGCGCCAAAACGACGCTGGCCTTCAGCGAACCACGCCCGTTTGGCATAGGGTGCGCGGGTGAAGTCGGGCATGAAGAAAACGTAAAAATGCGTCAGGTGGTCGGCCAGGTTTTCGCAGGCCAGCATCAGGTTGGTGGCGTGCATGCCGTTGGCTGGCATTACCACGCCGCTGGCGTCGGCCAACGCGCGCGCCGCCGCCACCGATTGCGACACCGAGCAGATGCCGCAGATGCGCGGCACGATGGTCAGTGCGTCCATCGGCGCGCGCCCCAGCAACATGCGCTCGAAACCGCGGAACATGGGGGAATTGACCTGCGCTTGCGCGACGCGTCCGTCCGTCACGTCAACCTGAACTTCCAGGTCGCCTTCGACACGGTTGAATGGGCCAAGAATACGGCGCGTCATGGCTTACTTGTGTGGCTTGCCGCGAACCACCGGCGGCACCAGCACATGGTCGCTGCGCGAGTTGATCTTGACGCGCCGCGGAGTGGCGCTTTTGGACAGAGAGGCCAGCGCCACAAACCAGGCCTTGGGCATGTCGCTGGGCAAGCCCACTGGAATGCCAGCCAGCTTGGGCGTGACATGAAACGCGTGGCCCGGGTTCTGGAATCCCGGCGCGGTGCAGTTGACGCAGGCGTAGCCACCGCGCAGGCACGAGCCTTCGCCGTTCCACAGGCGGATGTTGCAGTCAGCATGGGCTTGCGTGCCTTTGCAGCCCAGGTTTTCCATCAGGCAGCCCAGGTCGGTAGGCTGCGCGGCGCTGGCCTTGTATTCGTAATATTCGTTGCGCGGACAGGCGTGGTGCACCAGTTGGTCAGCGTAAAAGCGCGGTCGCGCGAGGTCGTCCAGGTCTTGTTCGTGCAAGCTGTCGACCGCAAGCAGCGTCAGGGTGTCGATCACCCAGTCCGGGTGCGTGGGGCAGCCCGCCACGTTGATCACCGGTAGGCCGCTCTGAGAAACAAAGTCGGCGCCGAGCAAGCCGCCTTTGTGCTCGTCTTCGTATTGCAGGCCACACGCTTCGCTGAGGTTGTTGCCGTTGGCAGTGACACCGCCCCACGCGGCGCAACTGCCAATGGCCAGCACATGGCGCGCCACTTGCGCCAGTTGCTTGACCCAGTGGATCATCGGCTCGCCGGTGCCCGCAACCATGTGGAAGCGACCGCTGCCTTGGGGTCCGCGTAGCAGCGCGCCTTCGATGCACAGCGCGTCGAGCCGGATCTGGCCGCTCAGACAATCGCGCAGCAGTTGGACCATGTCCTGCTGCCCGGCCAGGGACAATGCTGGATGCCACAGCAGGTCGATGCCGTTGCCTTGCAGCAGAGCGGGCAAATCGGGGCTGTCGGCGCACAGCAGCGACATGCTGCAACCGCCGCAGCCGCCGGACTGTAACCACACCACGTTCAACGCCATGCTGTCTCCGTTTGGATTGATGTCGCTTGCGCGCAACGACAGGGCCGCAGTCTATACCGAGCAAGCCACGCAGGGGTCAAAGGCAGCGGCCAGCGCTAGTGCTGCCAGCGTGTCGTCAGTTTGCAAGGCACTGACTGCGCGTGATAGCGTGCCTTGCGGATGGAAGTTCCATTCAGTGGGTGCAATGACTTTGTAATCTTGTACCGTGCCAGCGGCGTCGCGGCGCACCCAGTGCAGCAGCAAGCCGCGCGCCATTTCGCACCAGGCCAGCGTTTGCCCATTCCCCAACGCCAAAGTTCCCGTCGATAACACCTGCTCAACGGGTGTGCCAGGTGTGACGCAAGCGAGCTCCAGCAGGTCCAACCATCGCGAGGCCAGGCGCAGTCCGAGCGTCGGCGCGTAGCCTGATTCACGGTTGCGCAGGCGTGTCCATGGGCCGTTCTCGGCGCACCGACCTTGCCAGGTGGGGTATTGGGCGAAGTCCTGCTGCTCGGCGATGCATTGGCCCAGCGCCATGAGTTGGTCGGTTTGTCGCGCCCGGTCGGTGTGCAGGACGTCGAGCATGGGCGAGGCTGGCATCACCGCCGGCGCGCTGCGCAGCCAGTGTGCCAGACAGCGCGCTGGCAGCAAGCGGGCAGCGTGGCGTTGGCACCACTCGGCCACTGCGTCAACTTGACGGTCGTGCGCAAGCCAGGTGGCCACGTCGGTTTGTACGATGTACTGCGCCAGCCAGGCGCGTAAAGCAGTGAGCGCGGCCCAGGCATCGTCTTCTGTGGCCACGCGCAGCGGGCCTGCCATCGACAGCGGGCACACTGCCAGCCAGCGTAGGCACTCGATGCCAGCGACTGGTTCAGGCTGCCGCTGGGGCCAGTCCAGCGCCATGCTGCGCAGGTGGTCGCGTGCGGTTTGCAGCAGGTGAAAGACCGGCGCGTCCTGAGGTGCTGCGGGCAAACCTAAAACCTGTCGGCTGGTACGGATATGGGCGTGGGCGCACAGGGTGAACACCGAACCCAGTAGTTGCGGAATCTGCTGCACGGCCTGCCCTCGCAGCAGCTGCGCCAGGCGGCCAGCTTGCAGCACGGGTCGATGGCCGGTGATGCCAGCGGACGCGCCTGGGTGTAACTGGTAAGCGCCAATCAGCGATTCTGCGGGAGAGGGCATTGCGGTGCGGCTGGTTGACGGCGAAGCGCGAGCCCGCGATGAAAGTGCTGCCTAGTGCAACACCACCGGGTTTTGTGCCAACTCGGCGTAGCGTTCCAGCGTTTCTTCGACTTCGTCTTGCGTTGGCGTCTTGAGCTGCCAGGCCGAGATGTGTTGCTGGAACAATTCAGCCCAGGAGCCATCCAGATACACCTCCTTGCCGGTGCGCTTGTTCACGATCTCAAAGCCGTGGCGCGCCAGGCGCGGAATGATCAGCAGTTGCTCGCCTTCTTTGAGTGAATCGGCAGGCAAATCGGCGGCCACCGCATTGGCTAGCATGTGAGTTACCGAATAAGTTTCAGAGTCGTAGAGCGTATGCATGTGCAAATTATGCTTGAAAAGAATTTATCCCATAGCTGGAGGTAGATGGACGCAATTCAAGGCGTGGGATAGCGCACACGCAGCACCTCAATCTCGTCGACCCGCTCGGGTATCACCAGTTTGAGCACATCGCCCTCGTGCGCCTTGAGCAAGGTGCGGGCGATCGGCGACACCCAGCTGACTTCACCGGCTGCACTGTTGGCTTCGTCGATGCCGACAATCCTGACGGTACGTTCAATACTGTGCTCGTCGACATATGTCACCGTCGCGCCAAAAAATATTTGCGTGCTGCCATGGTGCAGCGCCGGGTCGGCGACCACGGCAATCTCCAGCCGTTTGATCAGAAAACGCACCCGCCGGTCGATTTCGCGTAGACGTTTTTTGCCATAGATGTAGTCGCCGTTTTCTGAGCGGTCGCCGTTGCTAGCGGCCCAGTGCACCGCCTCGACCACTTTGGGACGCTCGACTTCCACCAGCTGCTTTAGCTCAGCGCGCAGCGTGGCAAAACCCTGGGGGGTGATGTAGTTTTTGCTACCTGCGGGCAGGGCGGGCAACTGCAGCTCGTCGTCATCGTCGCTGTCGGATTCTTTGGTAAAAGCCTTGCTCATGGTTTGGCCACTGGCACAAACATGCCGCTCCAGCCGGTGGTTGAAACGCGCATTTGCTGCGGCCCGGTGCGGGTCAGTGTGAATTGACCGCCGCTTCCCAAAACATAGCGAAGAATCCAGCTTGCTGAGGGGCCGAAGTGGATCTGCTCGGCGGTAAACCGGATCTCCAGGGCTTGCTCCGTCTTGCAGATGCTGCCAGAGATGTCGGCCCAAAGGCCTCGGCTTGTCTTGACAAACGCCACCGACAGGGCGCCATCTTTCTCAGTAATCGCGACCCTGAGTGGTTTGCCGTCGTCCATGGTGGTCTCTTCCCATTGCAAGGGGAAACCGGGGTCGCCCAGCAACACCTTCAGGTCGGCCAGCGATGTGACGCACTTGGTTGGCGCTTGGGCGTGGCTGTGCGATGGCAGCGACAGTGCGAAAAACAAACTCAGGCCAATGCGAAGAAGCGAGCGGATCATGACGGTGCGGATTCGAGGTATTGATCTGCAATTCTCACCGACTTGACAAGGGTCTGCGCAGCCGAGTCAGACCGACACCTGTGCCAGTGCAGTTTGCAGCATGTCGATAAACACCCGTGACTTGACCGGCATGAGCTTGCGCTCCGGGAACACCGCCCAAGCGGTAACGCTGGGCAGACACCAGTCGGGCAAGACGCGGCGCAACGCCCCGCGGCGCACCTCGGGTGCGGCAAAGTAGTCGGGCACGGCGGCAATGCCGCTGGCGGCGCAGGCCAGACGGATCAACAACTCGGGTGCATTGGCGCTGGCGTGCCCGCAGGGCAAACCGTGCCAGCGCTGCTCGCCATGCAGCAGCGTCCAGGGTGCAGGTTCGCCATTGCCGCGCAGCATGCGGATGGCCGCGTGCTGCGCCAGGTCGTCTGGGTGCGCGGGCTCGCCGTGCTCGGCCAGGTAACCCGGCGCTGCATACAGCCCAAAGGAGAACACCGCCAGTTTGTGCGCCACCAGCAGCGCGTCATCGGGCAACTCACCCATGCGCACCGCCACGTCAAAACCCTCGCCCAGCAAATCGACCCGGCGCGGCGACAGGTCCAGCTCCAGCTGAATTTGCGGGTGCAGTGCGGTGAACGCGGCCAGCATGTCGGCCAGCAGCAGGGTGGCCAGGTCGCTGGGCATCGACACCCGCAAGCGGCCGCTGGGCGTGGCTTGCCGGTGCTCGCGCAGGGCAGACACGGCCTGCACCTCAGAGGCGACCTGGCGTGCGTGTTCCAGCAGTTGCAGGCCGAATTCGGTTAGCGTCTGGCGCCGGGTGGTGCGCAGCAAGACTTTTTCGCCCAGCTGTTGCTCCAGCGTCGCCAGCCGTCGTGACACGGTGGATTTGGGCCAGCCCAGGCGCTCTGCAGCGCGGCTGAAGCTGCCCAGCTCGGCCACGCTGGCAAAGATCAGCAAGTCGTTCGGGTCGACGCGGTTGGCAAGGCTGAATTGTTCCATTGTGACAACAATCATATCCATTTTGACGTCTTCTCAGTGTGATTGTTGTCTCATAAACTTCAGTCATCGCCACTTCAACCCCTCAAGGACACCCCATGAACATTCTGCAAATCAATGCCAGCGCCCGCCGCAACGGTGCCAACTCGACCCAATTGGCCAACACCATCGTCGCTCGGCTGCAAGCCGTCAACCCAGGGGCCACGCTCACCCTGCGCGACCTGGCTGCCACGCCGCACCCGGTGCTCGACGAAGCGGGTCTGGGCGCGCTGTTTTCCCCTGCCGACCAGCGCACGCTTGAACAAGCCGCACGCGTGGCGCTGGACGATGCACTGATTGCCGAGATTCAGGCCCATGACACGATCGTGCTGGGCGTTCCGATGTACAACTTCGGCATCTCGGTGCAGCTCAAGAGCTGGCTCGACGCCATTGCCCGCGCTGGCGTGACTTTCCGCTACACCGAAACCGGCCCCGAAGGCCTGCTCAAAGGCAAAAAGGTATATGTTGCCCTGGCCCGCGGCGGCAAATACCGCGATACGCCCAACGATTCGCAAGTGCCTTACCTGAAAATGATCCTGGGCTTTTTGGGATTGACCGACGTGCACTTTATCTACGCCGAAGGCCTGTCCATGGGTGCTGATGCGCTGACCCATGGTTTTGCCCAGGCCGAGGCCGACCTCAACGCCGCGCTGGCCTGAGCTGCTGAACCCGTTCGCCAGCGCGGCCCTTCCAAAGGAATCTGCCATGACCACTGCCACACTGACCGCCACCGTTGCCCGCGCCCGCGGCGTCGAGCAACTCGTTGCTGGCCAAGCCACCTCCGACGGCGCCGGAGTCAAGCTGACGCGCGTGCTGTCGCAGTCGCTGCAACATCGGTTGGACCCGTTTTTGATGCTGGATGCCTTTGGCAGCGACCAGCCCGACGACTACATTGCCGGTTTTCCGGACCACCCGCACCGCGGCTTTGAGACCATCACCTACATGATTGCCGGGCGCATGCGCCACCGCGACAGCGCGGGCCACGAAGGCCTGCTGGAAAACGGTGGTGTGCAGTGGATGACGGCGGGCAAGGGCGTGATCCACTCCGAGATTCCGCAGCAGGAAGAAGGCGTGATGGAGGGCTTTCAGCTCTGGCTGAATTTGCCCGGTGGTCAAAAAATGTGCGCCCCTTGGTACCGCGACTTCAAGGCCGGTGAATTACCGCGCTTGGTCACCCCCGAGGGTGTCGCCGTGACCGTGATTGCCGGGCAGAGCCACGGCCTGGCAGGTGCCGTCACACGCGAGACCACCGAGCCGCTGTACCTGGATGTGCATTTGCCCCAGGGCGCGCGTTTTGAGCAGGCTTTGCCCGCAGGCCACAGCGCGTTTGTCTACGTCTACCGGGGCGAAGTAAGCATTGCCGGCAAGCCCGTGCCGATGCAGCGCATGGCGATTCTGGCCAATGAGGCGCAGTCCGACGGCGTGGTGATGCAAGCCAGCGCCGATGCCAAGGTGTTGCTCATTGCCGGGCGGCCCTTAAAAGAGCCGATCGTGCAGTACGGCCCGTTTGTGATGAACACCCAGGAAGAAATTTACCAGGCGCTACGCGACCACCGGGACGGACGACTGGGTGAATCTGCGGCCTGAAGCTGTGCGCTGAGCTGCGGGTCGGATTCAGTGGACATGATTGACAATGTTGACGTGGCTACAGCACTCATTTTTGATATCCCAGACACCGTTGCGCAGTGGCGTGCCATCGATGACCAGGTCATGGGGGGCAAGTCGGCCAGCCGCATGCGTTTTGACGCAGCGGGCTTTGCCGTGTTTGAAGGTGTGGTTTCTCTGGAAGACAACGGCGGCTTTGCGTCGGTGCGTGCCGCTTGTTCCGCCCTGGCTGGCGAGCACATCAGCGGCTACCAGCTGAGCGTGCGTGGTGATGGCAAATGCTACAAGTTCAATTTGCGTACCGACGATGCGTTTGACGGTGTCAATTACCAGGCGGTCTTTTTGCCGCCCGCTGGGGTATGGACAACGCTGACACTGCCTATTGCCGACTTTCAGCCCACTTGGCGCGGCCGCCCGGTGCCAGAGGCGGTGCCCTTGCAGACGGCGCGTGTTTGCCAGGCTGGCTGGATGGTGGCCGACCGTCAAGCGGGCCCTTTTGCGTTGGCCATTGCGTCGGTTGCCTGTTTGCAGGAGCGAGCAGGTGCACGTTGAACCCGAGAATCCAACGCTTTGGCCTGTACTATGGTGTCCAAGCCATCGGCTTGAGGAAAACGACGCGTTTGTTGGCTGAGAACGCGTTGTGATCCTCGCCGCTGGAGTTGCTAAACCAGTTTTTTCAGCAGCTCTGCTTTCTTGGCGTCAAACTCCTGCTGCGTCAGGACACCTTTGGCGGTGAGTTCGCCGAGCTTTTCCAGCGTGGCGATCACCTCCTCTGGTTTGACGCCTGCGGCTTGCGCCACGGCCGCCACATTGGCCGGCGCTTGCAGACCAGCGGTGAGGTTCTGCGCCAGTACCTGGCCCAGTGCCACCCCGGCACCCAGGCCCATGGCGTCACCGGCCATGCCGCTGCCACCGCCGCCGGTGCCGCCTTCGGCAAACTTGGGAATCGCTTGCGCGGTCTGGTACTGCATGAACCTGGCCATGTCGTCACCCACCATGCCCATGCCGATTTTTTGATCAAGCACTTTTTGCAAGTCTTCGGGCAACGAGACGTTTTGCACCGTGAGTTTTTCCAACGCCAGACCGATCTTTGCGAATTCCGGTGCCAGCTGTTGGGTCAGGGCTTGGGCAAACATCAGCTGGTTGCCGGCCAAATCCAGAAACGCAATGTCGCTTGAGGCCACGGCGTTGCTGATGTGTTGCAGTACCAAGCTGCGCAGCTGCCCGTCAATATCTAAGGTTTCATAGCGTTCGCGCGTGCCGGAGATTTCGGTGTGAAACAGCTTCGGGTCGCTCACCCGAAAGCTGTAGTTGCCAAAGGCGCGCAGACGCACTGCGCCAAAGTCCTTGTCGCGGATGGTGATGGGTTGTGGCGTGCCCCACTTCTGGTCAAGCTGCTGACGGGTACTGAAAAAATACACGTCGCTTTTAAAGGGCGACTCAAACAGCTTGTCCCAGTGCTTCAGGTAGGTCAGCACTGGCAATGTCTGTGTGGTCAGCGTGTGGCTGCCGGGGCCAAACACGTCGGCGGCTTTGCCCTCGTTGACAAACAGCGCCATTTGGGATTCGCGCACCACCAGTTGTGCGCCATTCTGGATTTCCAGACCAGCCATCGGGAAGCGCCAGGCCAGGGTACCGTCGGCATCTTCGGTCCATTGAACAACGTCAATGAACTGTTTCTTGATGAAATCCATCAGTGCCATGTGCTGCTCCTGAAAGTGTGAGGGCGTGCTGATGATACACACGACCCCAAACGAAAACACCCACCGCGGCAAACCTGCCGGGTGGGTGTCGGGGTTAAACAGTGTTAACGCGTCAGGCTACTTATTGGGCCAAGCTGACGCGCACCGATCGGTCACCTTCTATGGGGGCGACGGTCTCGGCCAGCATGACCGGGGCAGCCTGGGTGACGCGGCCAAAGCCTCGGCTAGCGAGTTCGCGGCGCACCGCCTCGACACGGGCCAGGTCTTGCGGCTGGCCGCTGCGACGGTATTGCGCTTGGGCCTTTTGCATGGCTTGCATCAGCGACGCGACCTCATGCGACATGACCGGCTTTTCGGGGTTGATTGCGGCGACCTGGATGGTCTTGGCGACCGGTGCAGCGGCGCTGCCTTGGGCCATGGCGGCGCCAGCGGTTGCGACAGAAACGAGTGTCAACAGCAGGGTGGATACAGATTTGTTCATGACATAACTCCTTGAAGGTAAAAAAATGGACCCGTTGCAACGGGGCCTTGTGCATCGATGTGGCTCTACGATATCCGGCGTTTGTGGCAGTTTCAAGGCAAACGTAACGGCCGGCGTCATGGCGTGACACTGCTTACAAGCGCTTGCAATTGGCGTTCTTTTTGTTTCGGATTGACGACGTTTTTGTGGTGTTTAGGCTATGCTCGTCGCTCGTCTTGAACTCATCAGATGCCTCAAAATTTGATTCCTGCGGCAGATAGCGCCCCCGTGGCAGCCATGTTGCTAGCCGCTGGCCGGGGCGAGCGCATGCGCCCGTTGACCGACACTTGCCCGAAACCGCTGTTGCCGGTGCGCGGCAAGGCGCTGATGCAGTGGCACATGGAGGCGCTGCTGCGCGGCGGCGTGGCCCGCGTGGTCATCAACACCGCCTGGCTGGAAGAAAAAATCATTCAAACATTTAATGATCTTTTTGGCATCAAGCCCTTATTTGAAAAGCGTGAGCAGCTATCAAAAAAGGAACGTTTGGAGCTGCTTTACTCGCGCGAAGGGCGAGACTTTGGCGCGGCGCTGGAAACCGCTGGCGGTATTTGCCGCGCCCTGCCGCAGTTGTGCCCGCAGCCAGACGCACTTGGGGGCGACATGTTTTGGGTGCTGGCAGGAGACGTCTATACGCCCGGCTTTGCCTTCACGCCCGCAGCGGTTTCGCGCTTTGCAGCCAGCGGCAAGCTCGCGCACCTCTGGCTGGTGCCCAACCCGGCGCACAACCCGCGTGGTGACTTTGGGCTCGACACAAGATCAGGCCTGGCATTGAATTTGCCGCCCGAGGACCTCCGCCCTCACTACACCTATTCCACCATTGGGCTGTACCGCCGCGCATTGTTTCTACCACCCTGGTGCGATGTGGCCCCAGGCAACCCACAGGGCCGTGTCGTCAAGCTGGCCCCGCTGCTGCGTGCCGCGATGGATCAGGGGTTGGTCTCTGCCGAGCTGTACCACGGGCCCTGGACCGACGTGGGTACGCCGCAGCGCCTGGCCGAACTGAACGCGCCCTGAAAAAACTTGCTACGCTTGGCCCCTTGCGCTGGTGCCCTTGGCGCCGCGCTTTTCTTTCATTAATTTGCCGATGAATACTGCCAATACCACCATTTATGCCCCGCGTCGTGCGGCGCTAGCACGCCACCTGGGCCCGCAAGGGATCGCCATTTTGCCCACCGCGCCTGAGCAGGCGCGCAACCGTGACAGCGACTTTCTGTTTCGCCACGATAGCTATTTTTATTACCTCTGCGGCTTCACCGAGCCGAACGCCTGGCTGGTCATTACCGGCGACGGGCAGACAACGCTGTTTTGCCAGCCCAAAGACCTGGAGCGTGAAATCTGGGACGGCCTGCGCCTGGGCCCCGAGGCGGCACTGCGACAGCTGGGTGTGAACGCGGCTTTTTCTGTGGCCGAGCTCGATGCCAAGCTGCCCGCCATGCTCGACGGGCGTGACGCCGTCTGGTACCCTTTTGCCACGCACAAGGGCTTGGAGGCACGCATCGACGGCTGGCTGGGCGCCTTGCGTGCGCGGGTGCGCTACGGCACGCTGTGCCCGCAGCAGCAACGCGACCTGTGCGGCGTGCTCGACGAAATGCGGCTGGTGAAAGACGCACACGAGCAAGCCGTGATGCGCCGCGCCGGGCAAATCAGCGCCGGTGCGCACATCCGCGCCATGCAGCGCAGCGGCCAGATGCTGCGTGCTGGCCAAGAGGTGCGTGAATACCACCTCGATGCCGAGCTGCTGCATGAGTTTCGCCGCCATGGCTCGCAGTACCCGGCCTACGGCTCGATCGTCGCTGCCGGCGCCAACGCCTGCGTGCTGCACTACCGCGCCGACGCCGGCTTGGTGCGCGACGGTGAGCTGGTGCTGATTGATGCGGCCTGCGAGCTCGACGGTTATGCCAGCGACATCACCCGCACCTTTCCGGCCAACGGCTCGTTCAGCGGGCCACAGCGCACGCTTTACGAGGTCGTGCTGGCCTCCCAAGAAGCCGCCGTCGCAGCGACCCACGCCGGTGCGCGTTTTACCGACCCGCACGATGCGGCGGTCAAGGTGCTGTCCCAGGGCATGCTTGATGTCGGTCTGCTCGACAAAAACAAGGTCGGTTCGCTACAGGATGTGATTGACAAGCGCGCCTACTTTCCGTTTTACATGCACCGCACCGGCCACTGGATTGGCATGGACGTGCACGACTGCGGGGCCTACACTGAACCGTCAGAAATTGGCCAGGTCAGCACACGCCAAGACGCGCTCACGGGCGAAACCATCCAGGACCGCCCGGCGCGCATTTTGCGACCCGGCATGGCGCTGACCATTGAGCCCGGCATTTATGTGCGCGCGGCTGAGGGCGTGCCCGAGCAGTTCCACAACATTGGCATTCGCATCGAAGACGACGCCATCGTCACCGACACCGGCTGCGAGCTGCTCACGCGCGACGTGCCAGTGACGGCGGCCGAGATTGAAGCGCTGATGCGCTAGTCTTGCGCCTCTGCCAACCACGAGCCAGACCATGCCAACTCATCCTCCTGAGCGCCTCAGCGCGTTTTTCAAACAGCACAGCGTGCACGATGTCGAGTGCATTTTTGCCGACATCTCGGGCTACCCGCGTGGCAAGCTGATGCCTGCGGCGAGCTTTGCTGCTGGCACTGATCTGCGCATTTGTCAGGCGATCCCGATGCAGGCCGTCACCGGTGAATATTCGTACAACCCGGTCTTTCCTGATTCGGACCCCGACGTGCGCATGGTGCCGGATTACCGTACGCTGACGCTGGCGCCCTGGGCCAGCGTGCCGCGCGCGGTGGCGGTGCACGATTGCATGGAGCTCAATGGCGACTTGTGCACCTTTGCACCGCGCAGTGCGCTCAAACGAGTGCTGGCCAGCTACGCCGCGCAAGGCTTGCGACCGGTGGTGGCGCCAGAAATCGAGTTCTATCTGACCGCCGCCAACACCGATCCCGCGCAGCCGCTTGTGCCGCCGGTGCCGCGCGGCGGCCGTGCCGAGGTGGGGCAGAGCGCGTTCAGCCTGAACATGTTCAACGCGTTGGCACCGTTCTGGGATGAGTTCCGCGCTGCCTTGGCAACCCTGAACATCGCTGCTGACACCTGGATCCATGAGGTGGGCGCGACGCAGTACGAGATCAACCTGCTGCACGGTGATGCAGTGGCGGTGGCCGACCAGGCCTTTTTATTCAAGTACGCCGCGCGCGAAATTGCCCTCAAGCACGGTCTGAACGCCGTTTTCATGGCCAAGCCGATCGCGGGCAGTGCCGGCAGCTCGATGCACCTGCACACCAGCGTGCTCGATGCCAACGGCCACAACATCTTCAGCAATCCAGATGGCGCCGAGAGTCCCCGGCTCGGCCACTTTATCGCCGGGTTGCAAACCTACGGCCCGGAGCTGATGCTGATGGCCGCGCCCAACGTCAACTCTTACCGCCGTTATGTGGCCGGCTGCCAGGCGCCGGTGAACATGCAGTGGGGCTACGACAACCGCACCACGGGCTTGCGCATTCCGGCCAGCAACGCTGCGGCCCGGCGGGTTGAAAACCGCGTGGCCGGGGCCGATGCCAACCCCTACCTGGCCATCGCCGCGTCGCTGGCCGCGGGTCTGGCGGGGTTGGTGGAAACCTTGCAGCCGTCTGCACCGTTGTCAGGCAATGGCTGCAGCGAGGCCTACAGCTTGCCGCGCAGTATGGAATTGGCGCTATTAACAATGCAGCATAGCGCGCTTGCTAGACAGGCGTTTGGTGATGATTTCGTCACTGGTTATTGTGCTGTCAAGGCGCTTGAATACGACCACTTTCAAAACGAGATTAGCGCTTGGGAGCGGCGTTACTTGTTGCCGCAGGTGTAAGGGTTTGCCTCGGGTATGGGTGTTACGTTTCGATACAAGGCGTATTCAGCCAGAAGCCTAGAATGGTTCGATGAATAAATCAATTGTTACTGTTGTTTGCGTGCTCGGCCTGGCCTTGCTTCAGGGTGGCGCTGTGGCGGCCGATGTCGGTGTTTCCGTCACGGTTTCAGAGCCCGGGTTTTACGGTCGCATTGACGTCGGTCGTGTACCTCAGCCCGCGGTGATTTATCCGCGGCCCATCATCATCGAGCAGCAGCCCATGACGGTGGTGCGTCAACCCATCTATCTGCGGGTGCCGCCGGGTCATGAAAAGCACTGGGATAAAAATTGCTACAAGTACAACGCCTGTGGCCAGCCAGTCTATTTTGTGCAGGACAACTGGTACCGGGAGGTCTACGCCCCGCGTTACTACGGCCAAGCTGACCGTCATGACGACCGTCGTGACAAGCGCGGTGACAAGGGCAAACACGGCAAGAAAAAAGACCAGCGCGGCAACGATTGACGTCGTAATTGTTTTCAGCGCCCGGGATCGCAGTGGCGCTATTTGATACACACCGAGCGGACCATCTTCAGGTCCGTCAGCCCCATCATGACCTTCTCCATGCCGTCCATTTTCAGGGTGCGCATGCCGCCTTCCACTGCCGCCGCAAACACCTGTGCGACGCGGGCACGTTCCTGAATCAGTTTTTTGATACCCTCATCGGCAATCAGCAGCTCATGCAAACCGACGCGGCCCTTGTAGCCGGTCTGGTTGCACTTGTCACAGCCGACGTGGCGGTAAAAGCTGAGTTGGCCGTCCTGTGCATATTGTTTTTTCCAGCCGTCGATCAGTTGGGTCAGTTCGCCTGCGTAGTCGGTTTTCCAGGCTGCAGAGTGGCGTAGCTCTTCGGCGTATTCGGCAGCAAACAGGCGTAATTCTTCGTCATCCGGGACGTAGCTTTCCTTGCAGGCGCACAGCTTCTTGGCCAGCCGCTGCGCCAGGATGCCCAGCAGCGCGTCGGCAAAATTGAACGGATCCATGCCCATGTCCAGCAGCCGGGTGATGGATTCGGGCGCTGAATTGGTGTGCAGGGTAGAGAACACCAGGTGACCGGTCAGCGACGCTTCAACGCCCATCGCCACGGTTTCATGGTCGCGCGATTCGCCGACCATGATGATGTCGGGGTCTGCCCGCAAAAAAGCCCGCATCACCAATGCAAAGTCGATACCGGCCTTGCGGTTGATCTGCACCTGACGCAAGCCCTTTTGCGTGATTTCCACTGGGTCTTCTGCCGTCCATATCTTGGTATCGGGCTTGTTCAGGTGTTTCAGGATCGAGTGCAGCGTGGTCGTTTTACCCGAACCGGTCGGACCGCACACATAGAACAAGCCGTAGGGTTTCTCAACGGTTCGAAGCACCCGTTCCATGTTGTGCTCGGTCAGCCCCAGCTTGTCCATCGGGATCGGCTCGCCAGCGGCCAGAATCCGCATCACAACGTCTTCAACGCCGCCCGCTGAAGGAATGGTAGCCACGCGCAGCTCGATGTCGGCCGGACCATACTTCTTGAACTTGATCTTGCCGTCTTGCGGTTTGCGCCGTTCCGAGATGTCGAGATCACACATGATCTTCAGGCGCGTGACCATGGCCTGGCGAAAGTGCGAAGGCACTTCGATGTACGGTTGCAGCGAGCCGTCGATGCGAAAACGGATACCGGTCTTGAGCTTGCCCGGCATCGGTTCGATGTGGATGTCAGACGCTCCCTGGTGGTAGGCGTCGAGAATCACCTTGTTGACAAACTTGACCAGTTCATTGTCAGCAGCGGCGGATTCAAGCGAATCGTCGGCGCCGCCGTCGTCCATTGGCGCGCTGTCCATATCGGCCAGCATCTCATCGATGCTGCCACCGCTGGCCTCCAGACCAAAAATTTGGCCCAGCGTGTCCTGGAACTCGGCGTGGGTGGTGACGCTGTAGACAAACTTGGTGACCCGCGGAAACACCTGCTGCACGATGCGCGATCCGCGGACCGCCTCCGGGTCCAGGCACATGATGACCAAGCCGGCTGGCGAATCCTCCAGCGGAATCCAGCCCTGTTCTTCCAGGAATTCGCGCTTGAGCGCGCCGTGCAAAACCTCGGAGCGGATGCGCCCCTCGGCCCATGGTTCGTATGGCACGGCAAAAAATTTGGCCAACGAGGGGCCGATCTGCGCTGACCGAACTTTGTATTGGTTGCGCAAGACATACTCAACCGCCTGGCCCTGCTCGCGCGCGTCCTGCAGGCATTGCTGCAATTCGGCAGCGGTCATGATGCCGTCTGAGACCAGACCATCGTATTTGGTTGCCATGCGCCGCACGGCGTCTTCGCTCTCGTGGATGCGGTGCCGGATGGCTGTTGCCAGCGTCTTGCACAGTTGCGAAATACCCTCAAGTTCAAGCTCGCCAAAGGTTTCGTTGTTTTTGTTGTTGATAACCTGCAGCACGCCGTACAGCGTCTCGCCTTCGAGAATCGGCGCCACCATCATCTGGCGTGTGCGGTAACCCGAACGCTTGTCTACTTCTTTCAGGAAACTCAGCGCCGGATGGATTGTTTTCAGCGACTCGTCATCATAGACGTCGGGCAAATTGACCAGCTTGCGGCTAAAAGCGACGTAACCGGCAATACTTTGCGGTGAAATGGGCAGCTTCAGGTCGCGGCTGCTGTTGAGTCCGGTCTTGACCTTGGAGATGATCGCTGTCTGGTCTTCGCTGACAACGTATAGCGTCAGACGATCGGCGTTGAAAAGCTTGCAAATGTCCTGGCTGGCCTCGAGCATGATCTGCTCGATGTTGTCGGTCTCATGGATGCGTGCGGTGACGTGTTGCAGCTGTTTGTAGAACAACGCCTCAAACGTCATGCCGGCATGCTCAGTAGGCAGTTTGACCACGGTGTTCATGTCGTCGATTCGGCTGCAATCAATAGCCAAGGGAGATCACAATGGTTCCAGGTGCTTTTGCGGGCGAAAGTAGTGTGCTCAAGCCTGCAGAAACTGCATTTCTGTACCAGCGAGCACGATGCGGTCACCATGGTGCAGCACGCAGGGCTCTTCGCCGACGGTCTCGCCATTGATGGTCATTCGGTCAGTACCCTCAACATGATGCACAAAGAAGTTGTGACGCCGCTGTGTGATGGCAGCCACCGACACGCCCGGTTTGCCGATGGTGGTTACCACTTTGGTAATGGCCATTTCGCGACCCGCAGCGGGCCCGGTCAGGACTTTGATCGAGCCTTGAAGTTCGGAGTTGGGTGCCGTTGCCGCTGGTGCAATCGGCGTCGGCGCCGCAGCAGGTTTGTAAAGCATGGTTTTGTCGTAAGCCGGATTGGCGGATTCCGACTCGAACTTGATGCGGTATTTGCCCATTTCAAGCACGTCGCCGTTGCGCAGGTCTTCCCGCTTGACAGCTTTGCCGCCAAGATAAGTCCCGTTGGTGCTGTGGAGGTCTTCCACTGTCACTCGGCCACCGACCATGTGCAACACGGCGTGTTCGCCGCTGACGGTCAAGTTATCCAGAACAACATCGTTGTACGGCCTGCGCCCCAACGTTGTTTTTTCGTTGGTCAGCGAAACTTCGCTGACCACAGCACCATCCATCATGACTGTTATTTTGGGCATGAAAACCTCCTGTCACTCGCAGTATATGGGGTCTGGCTTCTGAGCAAACACTTCAAGCCATGGGATTTTTCAGAAAAGCCGTGTCATTGAAACCGGTTTCGGGCCAAGCCTGCGCCCGCACCAGCAACACGGATACATTGTCACGTCCGCCGTTGGCAATCGCCCGCCCGACCAAGGTGCTGGCTATCGCCGGTAACTCAGCGGCGCTATCGAGCGCACTACCTATGTCTTGGTCACTGACCATGTCATTCAAACCGTCTGAACACAGCAGATACAAGTCTGCGTCATGGACATGGTGTTCGTGGATTTCGATTCGTGTGGTTTTTTCAACACCGAGCGCGCGGGTCAGCAAATTGCGACCGGGCGCGCTGGCGGCTTGCTCTATCGTGAGTAGCCCGGCGTCAATGTGTTCTTGCAGTATTGAATGGTCGCGGGTGAGTTGTGACAGTTTACCCTCGCGCAAGCGGTAGCAACGTGAATCGCCAATATGGCCCAGTACCAAATGCTTGCCCTGAAACACGGCCACCACCAAGGTGGTGCCCATGCCGGTGTAATGCGGGTTGGCGTCGGCGGCGTGCAGAATCGCCAGATTGGCCTCATCGGCACACATTTCGACGGCGCGTTCAACCCGTTTCAGATCCGATTGCCGCGACTCCTGGGACAGCCAGTGGACCAGCTCCGACTTGATGAATTCGGTTGCCATGGTGCTGGCCACCTCGCCGGCGTTGTAGCCACCCATGCCGTCGGCCAGGATAGCAACGCCATGGACAGCGTCAATGGCCAGCGAATCCTCGTTATTGGTGCGAACTGAACCGGCGTCGGTCAGGCCATGAAAACTGTATTGCATTGTGGCGTTGGCTACAGGTTAAAACCACCTCGGCGCATTGTGGCAGGAAATCTTCGCGTCATGTCGTCGGTGTGCCAGATCAGGTAGCCGTTCTGGTTGTCGCTTGCGCGCGGTCTTTGAACCAGCGGCCAAGCAAAAAAACCAACAGTGCCCCCGCCAGCCCAAAACCATAGTGCCAAAGTCTGCCCTGCGGAAATAGACCGGCCACTGCCGGGTCGGTTTGTGCCATGGTGACGGCAATCCACCCCAGCAGCATGCCGCCCAAGGTGATGACGAACGGGAAACGGTCCATCAGCCGCAAAATCAGCTGGCTGCCACCAATGATCAGCGGGATGCTCACCAACAAGCCAAAGAGCACCAGAATCAATTGATGTTGCTCACCCGCGGTGGTGGCCGCCCCGGCGATGGCCATCACATTGTCCAGACTCATCACCAGGTCGGCGACGATCACCGTTTTGACCGCCGACCAGAGTCGATCGCTGGTCTCCATGGTCGAATGGCCTTCTTCCTGCGGTATCAACAGTTTGACGCCAATCCAGAGCAGCAGGCCGCCGCCAATCAGCTTGAGATAAGGTACTTGCAGCAGCGTCAGTGCAAAGGCGATCAGGATCACCCGCAACACAATGGCGCCTGCCGTGCCAAGCAAAATGCCCTTGAAACGCTGGTGTGCGGGCAGTTGCCGGCAAGCCATGGCAATGACTACCGCGTTGTCGCCACCGAGCAAGACGTCAATCAGGATGATCTGACCGACAGCGATCCAGAAATGAACGGTTAAAAATTCTTGCATGGAGGTATTTTGCGAACTGTAGGCAGCCCAAACGACAAAGCCGGATTGTCCCTCAGGAAATCCGGCTTTTCGGGTGCCTGCAGGCAAGACCGCAGGCGGTTGGCTTGCGATTACAGCAGCGCCTTGAGCAGTTTGCCCATTTCGGAGGGATTGCGCGTGACGGTGAAGCCACATTCTTCCATCACTGCCAGCTTGGCTTCAGCGGTATCGCCACCGCCCGAGATCAAGGCGCCAGCGTGGCCCATGCGTTTACCTGCGGGTGCAGTGACGCCAGCAATGAAGCCAACGATGGGTTTTTTCATGTTGAGCTTGCACCAGCGCGCAGCTTCGGCTTCATCGGGGCCGCCGATTTCACCGATCATGATGACCGCGTCAGTATCCGGATCATCGTTGAAGGCTTTCATCACGTCGATGTGTTTCAGACCATTGATCGGGTCGCCGCCAATACCAACAGCGCTGGACTGGCCCAGACCGATTTCGGTCAATTGCGCGACCGCTTCATAGGTCAGCGTACCCGAGCGGCTAACCACGCCGATGCGGCCCTTCTTGTGGATGTGGCCAGGCATGATGCCGATCTTGATTTCTTCAGGCGTGATCAGACCCGGGCAATTGGGGCCGAGCAGCAGCGTCTTTTTGCCACCAGCGGCTTCCTTGGCACGCATTTTGTTACGCACTTCGAGCATGTCACGGATGGGGATGCCTTCGGTGATGCAGATGGCCAGGTCCAGATCAGCCTCAACGGCCTCCCAGATGGCAGCAGCCGCGCCGGATGGCGGCACGTAGATGACGCTGACGGTCGCGCCAGTGGCTTTGGCAGCTTCCTTGACCGAGGCGTAAATCGGAATATTGAAAATCGATTCGCCGGCTTTCTTGGGGTTCACACCGGCCACAAAGCAGTTTTTGCCATTGGCGTATTCCTGGCATTTTTCGGTGTGGAACTGCCCGGTCTTGCCGGTGATGCCTTGGGTGATGACTTTGGTGTCTTTATTGATGAAGATGGACATGATGGGCTCCTGATTAGTTGGTGACCGCCTTAACAGACGCTTGCGCAGCTTCTGCCATCGTGTCCACGGAAATGATGGGCAAACCGCTCTCAGCCAGCAGTTTCTTGCCCAGTTCTTCGTTGGTGCCCTTCATGCGCACGATCAGTGGCACGTTCAGGTTGGTTGCCTTGCAGGCAGCGATGATCCCGGTGGCAATGGTGTCGCACTTCATGATGCCGCCAAAGATATTGACCAGAATGGCCTTGACCTTGGGGTTCTTGAGCATGATCTTGAACGCTTCGGTGACCTTCTCGGGGGTGGCGCCACCGCCCACGTCCAGGAAGTTGGCGGGTTCGGCGCCAAACAGCTTGATGGTGTCCATCGTGGCCATGGCCAGGCCCGCACCGTTGACCAGACAGCCGATATTGCCGTCCAGGCTGATGTAGGCCAGATCGAACTTGCTGGCTTCGACTTCAGCCGGGTCTTCTTCGTCGAGGTCACGCAGGGCGGTGATCTCCGGGTGACGGAACATCGCGTTGTCGTCAAAGTTGAACTTCGCGTCAATCGCTTTAATGTTGCCGTTGCCTTCCAGAATCATCGGGTTGATCTCAACCAGCGACGCGTCGGTTTCCATATAGACCTTGTAGACCTTTTGCAGTACGTCGACTGCTTGTGCAGTGGAAGCTGCGGGGATGCCAATGGCATTGGCCAGCTTGGTGGCTTGCGCGACGGTCAAGCCGGTGGCCGGGTCGACGATTTCGGTGATGATTTTTTCTGGCGTATCGTGCGCCACTTCCTCGATCGACATACCGCCTTCGCTGGAGGCAATCATCGCCACGCGTTGGCTGGCACGGTCGGTCACGGCCGAGACGTAATATTCTTTTTTGATATCGGCACCGTCTTCAATCAACAAACGGCGAACCTTTTGACCTTGCGGGCCGGTCTGGTGGGTAACGAGCTGCATGCCCAGGATTTCACCGGCGAGCTGGCGCACCTCGTCGATCGAGCGCGCCAGCTTGACACCGCCACCCTTGCCGCGGCCACCCGCATGGATTTGCGCCTTGACAACCCACACCGGGCCGCCGAGTTTTTGCGCGGCTTCCACCGCTTCTTGAACGGTGAATGCCGCAATGCCGCGGGGCACAGGCACACCGAATTGACGCAAGATATCCTTGCCTTGGTATTCGTGAATCTTCATGAGGGCTCTCTCAGGAATGGATGGAGTATGGCCTCTGCGCAGAGCAATGAATGCCGGGGCAGGGGTCGCCAGTCTTAACGACGGCGAACTGTATCATGGTGCATTGCGTCAATCTTTAGACAGTCTTACAACGGCGCGCCTTTCCAGATCAACAATTCATCATGCAAAAAATTTTTATCGACGGCGAAGCGGGTACGACCGGCCTGCAAATTCGTGAGCGTTTGCAGCACATGGCTGGCATCGAATTGCTCAGCATTGCCCCTGAACAGCGCAAGAATGCCAACGTCAAGCGCGCCATCATGGCGCAGGCCGATCTGGCGGTGCTTTGCTTGCATGACGACGCCGCGCAGGAATCTGTGGCGCTGATTGACGACCTTGCCAAGTCGGGCCAAACGGTGCCCAAAATCATCGACGCGTCGACCGCGCACCGCACCGCGCCGGGCTGGGTTTATGGCTTTGCCGAATTGAAACCTGGCCAGCGGGATGCGATTAAAAAAGCGCAGAGGGTGGCCAACCCGGGCTGCTATGCCACCGGTGCGATTGCGTTGATCCGCCCGCTGGTTGATGCCTGTTTGCTACCCAAGGATTTCCCGCTGTGCTTGCCGGCGGTGAGCGGTTACTCGGGTGGCGGGCGCACCATGATTGAAGCCTACGAGCAAGGCCAGGCGCCAGCGTATGAACTCTATGGTCTGGGCCTGAAGCACAAGCACATCCCCGAAATCATGGCCTGCACCTGCCTGACGCGCCGACCCGTCTTTGTGCCTTCGGTGGGGAATTTCGCGCAGGGCATGCTGGTGCAGTTGCCGCTGCATCTGGACCTGTTGCCAGGTCAGCCGACGGTGGCAGAGCTGCACGAAGTGCTGGCCAAGCATTACGTCGACAGCCCCTGGGTCAAGGTGCTTGACGCCACCACGGACAACAAGCTCGACGCGTTGGCACTGGCAGGTAGTGACGGCATGGAGTTGCGCGTTTTTGGCAATCGCGACGCCAGCGATGGTTTCCGCCACGCTGTGCTGGTGGCGCGTCTGGACAATCTGGGTAAAGGCGCCAGCGGCGCGGCGGTGCAGAACCTGAAGTTGATGCTTGGGCTATAGCTTCAAGAAAGGTCGCCGCCGCCGATCACCCGCCGGATCACATTACCAGCAAAACCTCTTGCTGCCAGAAAACGCGCCTGGCGAGCGCGTTCCTTCGGCTCGGTCGCCTCGACGACAAAACGCTTGCGCCAAATTGCCTGGGCGCGCGTCAGTTCACTGCCCTGCAGGTCAGCCACAGCAGCGGCCACGATGTCCGCTGGCAAGCCTTTGGACTGCAGTTCCTGCTTGATGCGCAAGGCGCCGAGTTTGCTCGCGCGGCGATGGACAACAGATTCCAGCACCCGTTGCTCGCTGATGAAGCCCTTGGCTTGCAGATCGTCCAGCGCCGCAGCCAGGCTGCCGGGTTCTTCCTCGTACTGCGCCAGTTTGCGCTGTAACTCCAGCCGTGAGTATTCACGTGTGCCCAGCAGACGCAGGGCGCGGCCCTTGAGTGAAGGCGCATCAAAGGCCACGTTGTGTGTCTTTATTTGCTATTTTTAAAGAAGCTACTAGCGCTTGTATTCAAAGGGCTAGACGGCTTTTTTGCTTGTAGCTTTTGCGCTGGCTTCCGGGGCTTCAGGGCCTGCCATGAGCGCAATACCCAGCGAGGCGCGCACCTTGTTTTCGATCTCACGCGCCAAATCCGGGTTTTCTTTCAAAAACTCACGGGCGTTGTCGCGGCCCTGGCCAATTTTTTCACCGTTGTAGGCGTACCAGGCACCAGATTTGTCCAGGATGTTGGCGTTGACCCCCATGTCGATGACCTCACCTTCGCGGCTGATGCCCAGGCCGAACATGATGTCGAATTCGGCCGTCTTGAAGGGGGGGGCCACTTTGTTCTTGACCACTTTCACTTTGGTTTCGTTGCCGATGGACTCATCCCCCTTTTTGATCGTGCCGGTGCGGCGAATGTCCAACCGGACGGAGGCGTAAAACTTCAGCGCATTGCCGCCGGTGGTGGTCTCTGGGCTGCCAAACATCACGCCGATCTTCATGCGGATCTGGTTGATGAAGATCACCATGCAGTTGGTCTTCTTGATGTGTGCGGTGAGCTTGCGCAGCGCCTGGCTCATCAGGCGGGCTTGCAAGCCGGGCAGGCTGTCGCCCATTTCGCCTTCCAGCTCGGCCTTGGGGGTCAATGCCGCCACCGAGTCGACCACGATCAGATCAACCGCGCCCGAGCGCACCAGGCTGTCGACAATTTCCAGCGCCTGCTCGCCAGTGTCGGGCTGGCTGATCAGCAGGTCTTGCAGGTTCACGCCGAGGTTTTGTGCGTACTGGATGTCCAGTGCGTGCTCGGCATCGACAAAGGCGCATTGGCCGCCGGTTTTTTGCATCTCAGCAATCACTTGCAGCGTCAGCGTGGTTTTGCCGGAAGATTCCGGGCCGTAAATTTCGACTACCCGGCCGCGTGGCAGGCCGCCCACGCCCAGGGCAATGTCCAGCCCGAGGGAGCCGGTGGAGACGACTTGAATGTCTTCAATCACTTCGCCCTCGCCCAGGCGCATGATGGTGCCTTTGCCAAATTGTTTTTCAATTTGCGCCAACGCCACTTGCAGGGCTTTGGCTTTTTCGGCGTTGACGGGGGGTTTGACGGGTGCATCCATGATGGTTCTCCTGAAGTTGCGATAGTGACAATTTAAGCAGGCTTGCATCCTCTGGTTTTAACGACAGGCTGGATGCTTGAACAGTAGTTTACACGGGTATTGAATTCATAAAACAGTATTTTTAGTCAATTTGATTTACTATTAGGCTGATGTCTGATTCCACGACTGTTCCCGGCTGGCGCCAGGCGCATTTGGGTCATTGGCTGGCGCAGGCGTTGCAGCGTTTTGACGCCCGTGTGCTGGTGCTGATGGCGCGCAATGCGCGCATGCCGCTGGCGCTGGCCAACCTGTGCGCGCGTGGGCACTTGACTGCGTCGCACGTCCACATCACCCGGCATCTGTCGCTGGCGGGTTCGCGTCTGAGCGATCTGGCGCAACGTGCTGGCGTCAGCAAGCAGGCCATGGGCAAGCTGGTCGATCAGTGCGAGGCGTGGGCGCTGGTGCAACGCGCGGCAGACCCGTTGGATGCGCGGGCGCGCCGGGTGGTTTTCACGGACGGGGGATTGGCGTGGCTGCAAGCCTACGAGGAAGCGGTGCGCCAGGCCGAGTCTGAACTGCGTGACGCCGTGGGGCCAGAAGTGGCTGCGGTGATCGCCATTGGATTGGAGGCGTATGCCGCCTAAAATGATTTCAGACAAGTGCGGGCCAGCCCGTCAAATGCAACGAACGGCCCCCGGCCTCACAGTAGGAGACAAGCATGCGGATTCTGATCGCAGAGGATGACCAGGTTTTGGCCGATGGCCTGTTGCGCACCTTGCGCAGTTCGGGTGCTGCGGTAGACCATGTCGCAAGCGGCACCGAGGCTGACGCGGCGCTGATGACCAATACCGAATTCGATTTGCTGATCCTTGACTTGGGGCTGCCCAAAATGCACGGGCTGGAGGTGCTGAAAAAACTGCGTGCCCGCGGCTCATCCTTGCCGGTGCTGATCCTTACCGCCGCCGACAGCGTTGAGGAGCGCGTCAAGGGGCTCGATTACGGTGCTGACGACTACATGGCCAAACCGTTCAGCCTGCAAGAGCTCGAAGCGCGGGTACGCGCCTTGAGTCGACGTGGCATGGGCGTGGCCAGCAGCACCATCAAGCATGGACCGCTCATTTATGACCAGGGCGGACGTGTGGCGACCATTGACGGGGTGATGGTGGAATTGTCGGCGCGCGAGCTGGGCTTGCTTGAAGTGCTGCTGCAGCGCGCCGGTCGTCTGGTCAGCAAGGATCAGCTGGTTGAGCGCCTGTGCGAGTGGGGCGAAGAGGTGAGCAACAACGCCATCGAGGTCTACATCCATCGCCTGCGCAAGAAAATTGAAAAAGGCCCGATCCGCATCGCCACCGTGCGCGGTCTGGGCTATTGCCTGGAAAAAATTCCGGGTTAACCGCAGCAACGCTGTCAAGCCGCTGTGAACATCTTCCAACGCGAACAGCGCTCGCTGTTTGGCGAGATTCTGGATTGGATGCTCACGCCGCTGCTGCTGCTGTGGCCGGTCAGTCTGGTGCTGACCTGGCTGGTGGCACAAAGCATTGCTGGCAAGCCGTTTGACCGGGCGCTCGAATACAACGTGCGCGCCATGGCGCAGCTCATCACCGTCAGCCGTGGTCAGGCCAGGTTTGTGCTGCCGCGCCCGGCGCGCGAACTGCTGCGCGCCGATGACTCGGACACGGTGTATTACCAGGTGATCGGACCCCGTGGCGAGTTTCTTAGTGGTGAACGCGACCTGCCAGCGCCGCCGGTAGATGACAGCCCCAGTACTGAAAAGGTGAGCATTCGCGACGATGTCGTCAAGGGCTATGACGTCAAAGTGGCCTATACCTGGGTCGAGCTACCCGACGCCGGGCCTGGGTTGGCGCTGGTGCAAGTGGCCGAAACGCTGGAAAAGCGCTCGGTTCTTGCCACCGAAATCGTCAAGGGCGTGATGTTGCCGCAGTTTGTCATTCTGCCCTTGGCGGTGTTGCTGGTGTGGCTGGCGCTGGTGCAGGCCATCAAACCGCTGCAACAGTTGGAAGACCGCATTCGCGCCCGCAAGCCCGACGATCTGAGTCCGATCGACGCACAGGCGGTGCCGCTGGAGGTCTCGCCGCTGGTGGATTCGGTCAACGACCTGTTGCTGCGCCTGACCGAGTCGATTGCCACGCAAAAGCGGTTTTTGGCTGACGCTGCGCATCAGCTCAAAACCCCTTTGGCCGGCTTGCGCATGCAGGCCGACCTGGCGCAGCTCGAAGGCGCCAGCGCCGAAGACCTCAAGCAGTCACTGCGCCAGATCGGACGTGCCAGCATCCGCGCAACCCACAGCGTCAACCAGTTGCTGGCGTTGGCGCGCGCCGAGAGCAACGGTTCGGCCATGCCGCGCATGCTCTGCGATCTGGCCGAACTGACCATGAGCGTGGTGCGTGACTGCGTGCCGCGCGCGCTGGACAAGCACATCGACCTCGGCTACGAGGGCACCCAGCCAGGCACGCCGGGCTGCACCGTGCTGGGTAATGCCACGCTGCTCAAGGAAATGGTGCGCAATCTGGTTGACAACGCCATCAACTACACGCCATCAAGCCTGGACCAGCCAGGCGTCATTACTGCACGTGTCTTGACCGATCCGTTTGGCCGCGCGCTGGTACTGCAGGTGGAAGACTCGGGCCCCGGGGTGCCTGAAGCCGAGCGTGAGCTGATCTTTCAGCCTTTTTACCGCGCGCTAGGCACCGAGGCCGACGGCTCTGGCCTGGGCTTGCCGATCGTGCTGGAGATTGCCAAACAAAACGGCGCCAGTGTCAGCCTGGAAGACACCCACCCGGGCCAGCATCCGCCTGGCGCGCGCTTCGTATTACGTTTTTCAGCGACGCTTGCCACCGACCCGCAGGCTTGATCAGCTGCACGGCAGCAACACCAGATCGGGTGCAGCCTCCTGGATATGCTGCAGCGCCGGCCGCTTGGGGTCGATGGCTGGCAAACGCAGGCGGAAACTGCTTGGCACAGGTCGAATCTGGGTCATTTTGGCGGTGCGCACGCCGCGTTTATTCAGGGCCTGCAACGCGGCTTCTGCATCGGCCTGCGAGCTGAATGAACCAAGTTTAAAACCAGGGGAAAGGCCAGGCACGTCGATCGCTTCGAACTTGATCTTGAGTTCTGCCAACTGAGCGCGCTTGGCTGCCTGCTCGGCCGGGCTACCAAAGCGGCCCATGTAAAGAATCCAGTGTGCAGGGGGCGCCTGTTCGTCGAACGTCCAGTCGCCCTGGGCCAGCTGCGCAGCGAGTACGGGCTGTACAGCCTGAACCTGGTCGGCGTCGATGGCATTACTGAGCAGACAGACCGTCGTAGCTGGTGCAAGGGGGGCAACGGGTGCACTGGCCGCGATCCGGGGAGCGGCTGCCGGGGTGACCGCGCGTGGCGCAAGCACCTTGATCGCTTCGGGGTGCACTTGTTGCGCCAGGCGCTGCGGCTCGCGCTGCTGCGCAGGGCCCCAGCCGTACGGCAGCAAATAACCCTGGCCCCAGGCGAAATAGCCAAGATTGAGCAACATCAATAGGAGCAAGATCAGGCGCAACATGGTTCGGACCTCAAACGAGGTGTGCGCTGGGCGCCACCAGCGGCCGCACGCTGACTTCGGCGCTGGTCACACGTTGCACGCCCTGGGCGGTCAGCACCAGCAGCGCGCCCGTTGCGTCGACCCCTTGCGCTGTGCCGTGTCTGTCATCACTGAGTGTGACGGCGACTTCTGCCAGGGCGTCTCGGGCATTGAAGGCAGCACGCAGCGGGGCAAAGCCGTGCTGCTCAAACCGGCGCAGCGTTTGCACCAGCGGCGCGGCTACGCACGCCAGTGCCTGTGCGGCACTGGTGCCGCTTGAAACTTCGGCCAGCCCTGCTGGCGCAGTCGACAAACCGTTGGTGCTTGGCGCCACGATGTTGATTCCCACGCCGATGACCGTAAAGCGGCTGTTTCGGGCTGCATCGCCGCCCCAGTTAACGGTTTCGACCAGAACGCCTGCGAGCTTGCGGTCATGCCACCACAAATCATTGGGCCATTTGAGTGCGATGTCGGGGTGCAGACTCTCGGCCAGACTCAAGCCGACCGCCAACGACAAGCCGGACCAGTCCTGCGGCGAGAGCGTTACCCCCAGTGAAAACATCAGACTGCCGGGCTTGCCCGGTGCGTCGGGGCAGTCAACCCATTGCCGACCCATGCGGCCACGACCGCTCAGTTGATGCTCGGCGACAAGCAGCACTGGATCGAACCGGCCCGCGCGGGCGCGGCGCATCAGTTCGGCGTTGGTGGAGTCAATCTCCGGGACAACTTCGACCTCGAAACCAGGCAGACCGGGCTCAATCGCTTGGCGGATCGATTCGCAGGGCCAGCGCGTGGCGGTCATGGCAGGCTACTTGCGGCGGCGCTTGGGTGCCAGCAAGGTGCCACGGCAACGCGCCGAACCGCACCAGCAGGGGTATTCGGCCTTGAGCTTGGGCGTGTAGCGCTCGTCGATGATCAGGCCGTAGTCGTAATGCAGTTCTTCGCCAGCGCTGATGTCGCGCAGCGCCTTGATGAAAACGCGCCCGCCTTCTTCCTGCGCCTCGCAATTACCGTCGCAGGAGTGGTTGATCCAACGTGACGAATTGCCACCGTGCAGGGCGTCGATCACGTGCTCTTCATCCATGTGGAAATAAAACGTGTGATTGGGGTCCGACGGGTCGTGCGGGTGGCGCGCCTGCGCTTCTTCCCAGGTGATGACCTCACCGACGTATTCAATAATGGTTTCACCTGCGGCAATCGGCTGCACGGCATAGACGCCCTTGCCGTGAATGCCGGAGCGGCGGACCTGGATGCGACGGGATTTTGTTGAGGTTTTGCTTGGCACGGTAAAAATTTGGTATCGTGAACTCGTATGGGTGCGCGCGTGCGCCCGCGAGGAAAAAGGATTGTAGTCAGATGAAAATTGCAGATGCCCCGAAGACCGCCATGGCCAACAAAACTTTGGTGATTGCCGAAAAGCCCTCCGTGGCGCAAGATATCGTGCGTGCCATGACGCCGTCGTCGGGCAAGTTTGAAAAACACGACGAGCATTTTGAAAACGACACCTATGTGGTGACCAGCGCCGTGGGCCACCTGGTGGAGATTGAAGCGCCCGAGCAATACGACGTGAAACGTGGCAAGTGGAGCTTTGCCCACCTGCCGGTGATTCCGCCGCACTTTGACCTCAAGCCCGTGGACAAGACCAAGTCACGCCTGAACGCGGTGGTCAAGCTGGCCAAGCGCAAGGACGTGGGCCAGCTCATCAACGCCTGCGACGCCGGGCGCGAGGGCGAGCTGATCTTTCGGCTGATCGAGCAGTACGCCGGTGGTGCCAAGTCGCTGGGCAAACCGGTGCAGCGCCTGTGGCTGCAAAGCATGACGCCGCAGGCCATTCGCGACGGCTTTGCCCACCTGCGCTCTGACGCGCAGATGCAGCCGCTGGCCGATGCCGCGCGCTGCCGCTCCGAGGCCGACTGGCTGGTCGGCATCAATGGCACCCGCGCGATGACGGCTTTCAACTCGCGCGATGGGGGTTTCTTTTTGACCACTGTGGGCCGGGTACAAACCCCCACTTTGAGCGTGGTGGTGGAACGCGAGGAATTGATCCGCGCGTTTGTCTCGCGCGACTACTGGGAAATTCACGCCACCTTTGCCGCGCAAGCCGGCAGCTACCCGGCCAAGTGGTTTGACCCGGCCTGGAAAAAAGACGCCGATGACGCCGAAAAGCGCGCCGACCGCGTCTGGCGTCAAAGCGAGGCGCAGGCGATTGCGGATGCCGTGCGCGGCCAGCAGGCCACCGTCACCGAAGAAAGCAAGCCCACCACCCAGACGAGCCCGCTGTTATTTGACCTGACCAGCTTGCAACGCGAGGCCAACGGCAAATTTGGCTTTTCCGCCAAGACCACACTGTCCATTGCCCAAAGCCTGTATGAGCGCCACAAGGCCCTGACCTACCCGCGTACCGATGCGCGCGCGCTGCCCGAAGACTATGTGCCGGTGGTCAAACAAACGTTTGAGATGCTGGCCGACTCTGGCATGAAACATCTGGCCCCGCACGCGCTGACGGCGCTCAACGGCAACTACATTCGCCCGTCCAAGCGCATTTTTGACAACAGCAAGATCAGTGATCACTTTGCCATCATCCCCACACTGCAAGCGCCCAGCGGGCTCTCAGAAGCAGAGCAGAAAATCTACGACCTGGTGACGCGCCGCTTCATGGCGGTGTTCTTCCCCAGTGCCGAGTACCAGGTGACCACGCGCATATCCAAAGTGCAGCAGCACCACTTTAAGACCGAGGGCAAGGTGCTGGTCAAACCGGGCTGGCTAGCGATCTACGGAAAGGAAGCTGCGGGCGAAGTGGCGGATGCCAAAGACGGCGACAAGGGCCAGAACCTGGTGCCGGTGCAACCGGGCGAAAAGGTTAATGCCGACAGCGTTGAACCAAAGGGCCTGAAAACCCGCCCACCAGCGCGCTACTCTGAAGCCACCTTGCTCGGTGCCATGGAAGGTGCCGGCAAGACGGTGGAAGACGATGAACTGCGCGAAGCCATGCAGGAAAAAGGCCTGGGCACCCCGGCCACGCGCGCATCCATCATTGAAGGGCTGATTTCCGAAAAATACATGCACCGCGAAGGCCGCGAGCTGATTCCCACGGCCAAGGCGTTCCAGCTGATGACGCTGTTGCGCGGGCTGGACGTGCAGGAACTCTCGCGCGCCGACCTCACCGGCGAGTGGGAATACAAGCTCAACCAGATGGAGCACGGCAAGTTGAGCCGCGCCGCCTTCATGGCCGAAATTGCCGCCATGACCGAGCGCATGGTCAAAAAAGCCAAGGAATACGACCACGACACCGTGCCAGGCAACTACGCCACCCTGAGCGCGCCGTGCCCCAACTGTGGCGGCATCGTCAAGGAAAACTACCGCCGCTACACCTGCACGGGCGCCGACGGCAAAAGCGAGGGCTGCGGCTTCTCGTTTGGCAAAACGCCTGCGGGTCGCACCTTTGAGCTGGCCGAAGTGGAGCAGTTTTTGCGTGACAAAAAAATTGGCCCGCTCGACGGTTTCCGCTCCAAGGCGGGCTGGCCGTTCACTGCCGAAATGGTCATCAAGTTTGACGAGGAAGCCAAAAACTACAAGCTCGAATTTGACTTTGGTGACGACAAGAAGGGTGAAGAAACCGGCGAGCTGGTGGACTTTTCGGCGCTGGAATCACTCGGCGCTTGCCCCAAGTGCGGCGCTCGCGTGTTTGAGCATGGCAAAAACTACGTGTGCGAAAAATCTGTGCCCACGCTGGCCCAGCCCACGCCCATTTGCGACTTCAAAACCGGCCAGGTCATCCTGCAGCAACCGATCGAGCGCGCGCAGATCGTCAAGTTGCTGACGACTGGCAAGACCGACTTGCTCGACAAGTTTGTGTCGATGCGCACCCGGCGCGCCTTCAAGGCCATGCTGGCCTGGGATGCGGAGGCAGGCAAGGTCAATTTTGAGTTTGCCCCAAGCAAATTTCCACCACGCAAAGGTGCTACAGCACCACTGACCAAAGCCGCTGTTGCTGCAACTAAAGGAGCTGCTTCCGTAGGTGCAGAAAGGGCTACAGGCATAAAAGCCTTAAAAGCGCCAGCCAAGAAAGTCGCCAAGGCAGCCGCGCCCAAAGCGCCGCGCAAAGCACCCGCAGCAGGCACGGCAGGCACCACGCCCAGCGCCGCACTGGCGGCGGTGATTGGGGCAGAACCCATCTCGCGACCTCAGGCCATCAAGAAACTGTGGGAGTACATCAAAGCCCACAACCTGCAAGATCCCAAAGACAAACGCACCATCGTGGCCGATGACAAATTGCTGGCGGTACTGGGTCAACCCAGCGTGGGTATGTTTGCGCTCACCGGGTTGGTGGGCAAGCATTTGAGCTAGGGTTTACGCATCCAGCCAGCGGCAAATCGGCTGCCATTGCTCCAGGTCACGCGCCACGCGCTCGGGGGCCAGGTCAAACACCGTCAGGCCGTGCGCGGCCAGTTGCACGTAGTTTTGCGTGTCGCGCAGCGTGCCCAGCACCGGCAAACCTGTGGTGGCAACAAAGTTGCGCAACTGCTCGGCCGCGCGGGTGCGTTCATCGACCCGCATGGCGACGATGCACACCTGCGTCTGGCTGGTCTTGACGCGTTCGGCCAGCTCGTCCAGAAAGTCGCGCGTGGCAAAAATGTCAAACACGCTGGGCTGCAGCGGCACCACCACCTTGTGCGCGAGCCTGAGCACTTCCTTGAGGCGCTTGCCGTGCAAGCCCGCAGGTGTATCGATCACCGCGTGCGTAGTGCCTTTGGGCGGCTTGGCAATCTGGTCGTCGCCGATTTCCCAACTGGCGATGGCGCGCGCCGTAGTCGGCCGCAGCGACAACCAGAGTTGGCTGGACTGCTGCCGGTCGGCATCACCCAGCATCACACGCTGGTTCTGGCTGGCGAAGTAGCCGGCAATGTGGGTGGACAAAGTGGACTTGCCCACGCCTCCCTTGGGGTTGGCGACAACAATGACTGGCATGGTTCAATCCTTGGGTACGATGACGGCGTCCATGTTACCGACAACACGAGCGCAAGGGAAAACTCGATGAATCGCGAATGCTTGTGACATCAAAATGACTTTTTTCTGACATAGTATGGCGACTTCAGCCGTTCACGTCTGAATTTTCTCTACATCTCTCTTACCAACCCAAGGAATGTCATTCATGAAACTCCGCTACACACTGATCGCCGCTGGTATCGCCATGCTGGGCTGCGCCGGCTCGGCCCTGGCCCAGGACAAGACCCTGCGTCTGCTCACCTGGGCTGACTACGCGCCCAAAGACGTGGTGGCGCAGTTTGAAAAAGAGTCCGGCTACAAGGTGGAAATCACCCTGTCCAACAACGAAGAAATGATCTCCAAGCTGCGTGCCACGGGCGGCGCAGGCTTTGATTTGGCCCAACCCTCGCAAGACCGCATCACCGGCCCGCAGGCCGAGTTTGGCATCTACAAAGCGATGGATTTGAAGCAGATCAAGAGCGAGCTGTTCATTCCCAGCATGCTTGAAGCCACCAAGAAAAACACCACTTTGGGTGGCAAGGTCTACGGCCTGCCGCACATCTGGGGCACCGACGGCTTGGTGGTGAACACCAGCTTGACCAAAATGGCTGATTACCCGGACCTGTGCCGTGCCGATGTCAAAGGCAAAACCGCCGTGCGCCTGAAACGTCCGACCTTGCTGGCGTTTGCCTTCGCCTCTGGCAAAGACCCGTTTGCGCTGTACAACAACCCCAAGGCCTACACCGCGTTGATGGATGACGTGGGCAAGACCGTCACCGCCTGCAAGGGCAACCTGAAATTCTTCTGGGACAACAAAGACCAGTTGCTCAACGGCATGCGCAGCGGCGAAATCGTCGGTGCCATGATGTGGGACACGGGCGGCTGGAAGCTCAATGGCGAGAAGGCTGAAATCCAGTTCATCGCGCCCAAGTCCGGTGCCCTGGGCTGGATCGACACCTTTGCCATTCCGGCCAAAGGCAAGAACGACGCAGCAGCTTATGCTTGGATCAACTTCAACATGCGCCCCGAGATCGCCGCGCGCGTGGCGGGGTCGGCGGGTAACTTCACCGCCTCCAAGGGCGCTGACCAGTTGATGGATGCCAAGCTGAAAGCCCAGTTTGCCGCCAGCTTCCCCGAAGCCGCGTTGAAAAACGTCAAGTGGTATCCGGCTGTGCCCGCTGGCATTGAAGACATCGAAGGCCGCGTGCTCGACCGCATCAAGGCGGCGAACTGATTTTGACGACGCAGCCTGACCTGCAAGCCAGCCGAGTGGCCAAGCACTACGGTGCTTTCCGCGCGGTGGACGACTTGTCGTTCAGCGTGGCGCGCGGCAGCTTTTTCTCCATCCTTGGCCCCTCGGGCTGCGGCAAGACGACGCTGCTGCGCATGATTGCCGGGTTCATCGAACCTGATGCGGGCGACATCCACATTGGCGGCAAGCCCATGAATGGTGTGCCACCCAACCAGCGCCCGGTCAACATGGTGTTTCAGCACCTGGCGCTGTTCCCCATGATGAACGTGGGCGACAACGTCGGCTACGGGCTGGCGCGCCGGGGCGTGGCCAGAGACGAAATCAAGCGCCGCGTGGGTGACATGCTGGAACGTGTCAGCCTGCCTGGTGCACAAGACAAACGGGTGGATCAGCTCTCGGGCGGGCAAAAACAACGCGTGGCGATTGCCCGCAGCTTGGTGCTGGAGCCCACGCTGCTGCTGCTCGACGAGCCGCTGGGCGCGCTCGATTTGAAGCTGCGCGAGCACATGAAGATCGAGCTCAAACAATTGCAAGCCGCTTTTGGCACCACCTTTGTCTACATCACGCACGACCAGTCCGAGGCCTTGGTGCTGTCCGACCATGTGGCGGTGATGAACGCGGGCAAGTTTGAGCAAGTGGGCACGCCGCAAGCCCTGTATTACGAGCCGCAAACGCCGTTTGTGGCCGGTTTTGTCGGCGCCAACAACCGCATCGCCGGGCGTGCCACCGAGGTGAATAGCGGTGTCGTCACTGTCACCAGCGCGCAGGGGCTGGTGATGCCAGCGCGCGCGATGGGCAGCGTGAGCCGTGATGACGCGGTGGAGGCTTTCGTGCGCCCTGAAGTCGCACGCCTGGCACGCGATGCCGCCGCGTTGCGCGACGCGGGCTTGCCCGCGTTTGCCGCGCAAGTCACCAGCCTGCTGTTTGACGGCGCCAACTCCGCCGTGCTGTTGCACGAGGCGCAGTCGCACACCGAGTTCCGCGTCGCCCTGCCGCAAACCGGCGAGTTTGCCGACTTGCGCGTTGGCGAAACCGTGGCCTTTGGCTTCGACCCGCAGCGTGCGGTGTGTTTTGCCGCAGGTGACACGGCCCACGCCGCTTGAGCCATGAAAACCCAGGCGCGCCTGATGCTCATGCTGCTGCTGACCCCAGCCTTGTTGTGGCTGCTGGGCTTGATCGTGCTGCCGCACGTTGAGCTGGGTATTTTGTCGCTGCGCGCGCGCGTGGCCCCACGCGTGTACGAGCCCAGCCTGGCGCAGTTCGCCACCTTCATCGACGAGCCACTGTACTGGCACACCTTCATGCGCACCGCGTTGATGTCGATTCTGGCCACTGCCATCACGCTGTTGATGGCTTTTCCCATTGCCTGGACGATTGCCAAGCTGGTGCGCGGCCAGGCCAAAGCCATGCTGTTTGTGATGTGCCTGATTCCGTTCTGGGTGAGCGAGACGGTGCGCACCCTGGGCTGGATGATTTTGCTGCGCGAGTCCGGCGTGCTTCCCGCGTTTTTGGTGTGGTTGGGCGTGACCCCCGCGCCGGTGGAAATGCTCTATCACGACGCCACCATTCTGGTCGGGCTGGTCTACACCTCGATGCTGTTCATGGTGATTCCGCTCATCAGCGCGCTGGAGAGTCTGGACGACTCGCTGATCGAAGCCGCCTACGACCTGGGTGGCAACGGCTGGTCAATATTGCGGCAAATCGTCATTCCGCACGCCGCGCCGGGCATCGTGGCGGGCTGCATTGTGGTGTTCATGCTGACGCTGGGCAACTACCTGACACCGACGCTCTTGGGTGGCAAAAACTCGCAGTGGTTCACCGAGCAAATCTACACCCAGTTCATCACGCGGTTTAACTGGGAGCAGGGCGCGGCATTTGGCTTTTTGCTGCTGGGCTTGAGCACCGCCATCGTCTGGGCGGGCTTGAAGTTGAGTGGCCAGAAGTTTGGCGAAGTGATGCAAAAAACATGATCGCCTCGCTGCCTCGCCCGCTGTGGCTGCGTGCCAGCACCGTGGTTTACGGCGTGGCGTTCTTTGCCTTTTTGTTTTTGCCGCTGGTCATCGTGGCGGTGTTTGCCTTCAACGACGCGCCTTATCCGGCCCCGCCCTGGCGCGGCTTCACGCTGGACTGGTTTCTGGGCAGCGCCGAGTCCACGCGACGTGGTCTGTTTGCCGACAGAGAGATGCTGGGCAGCATCTGGACCAGCGTGGTGGTGGCGCTTTGGGTCACGCTGCTGTCGGTGCTGGTGGGCACGGCCAATGCGTTCTTGATCGAGCGCACGCAGTTTCGCGGCAAGCAGGCGCTGTCACTGTTGATGCTGGCCCCGCTGGTGATTCCGGGGGTGATCCTGGGCATCTCCATATTGGCGTTTGCCAGCCGCATTGCCAACCTGGCCGATGACCTGTGGGGGCTGGAGCTGGAGTTTTTGCGCCCCGGCTTGCCGCTGGTGGTGCTGGGGCAGTTTTCGTACATCGTCTCGATCGCCACGCTGACCATCACCGCGCGCCTGAAACGCTTTGACGTGACGCTGGAAGAAGCCGCCTACAACCTGGGGGCATCAAGAGCAGCGGTGCTGTGGACCATCACCCTGCCGTACCTCAAACCCGCGCTGATTGGCTCGGCCGCGATCTCATTCCTGATGAGCTTTGAGAACTTCAACACCACGTTGATGCTGGTCGGCTCCGATTCGCCGCTGACGGTGATGATGTACGGCCGCATGCGCGAAGGAGCCACGCCGGTCTTGAACGCGGTGAGCTTGCTGCTGATGGTGGCATCAGCGGTGCTGGCGTTGACGCTGATGCAGGGGCAAAAGGACGGTGTGTCTGGCAGCTCAAGCTGACAAGTGGTATTTCCGCTTGGCGGCGGTTTCTGACATAGGTCTGCCCGAAATACCTGCTCCAGACCCGACGTTCACCCGGTGGTCCGACCTTGCTCAATCTGGTATGGTTTCCGAGTGTCGCTGGACCCGCCATCGACTGTCTACAGTGAATCGCTATTGTGTCAAATTGACTAAGCCAAGAACGGATCGATCAGCTTCGTGCCCGTTCCTGCAAAGTCCACAACGTTGCGTGTGACCACTGTCATTCCATGCTCCAAAGCCGTGGCAGCAATCATGGCATCACGTTCAGACTTCGGGTCTGGCACATGCATAGCCGCGCATAAAGTGGCTGTGGTTCCTGAGAACGGCAATATACGATCTGTAAAGTTTGCCTTCACCCCATTTAGCCAGATGCGCAATGCACTACCTTGTGGCGGTGTGCGGCGCTCCAGCGCCAAAACCCCCTTTTCCAGTTCCAGTATGCTGATGGCGGAAATGAACAAATGGCTGACCGGTTTGTCCGCAGCCCATGCACGCACTTCCAAGGACTGATTCGGTTTTCCGTGACGCAACTCCGAAATGACGTTCGTATCTAAAACATACATGGTTGCTGGCCTCAAAGTAGATCAGCGACACTTATTTCTACCCGCACCTTCTTTGGTTCGAACTCTATTCCTTCGCCACCCGGAATTGAGTCCATTAAGTCCAAAAGTGATACTTCCTGCTTTCCCGTGAGCTCGTAATAGTCTTGAATTTTGAGCAAGGCAAACGCCGGTCGCCCCCTGTCGGTGATGAAAACAGGACCTTGCGCTGCTGCCCGTTTGGCGGCACCAACATCTCGGGTGAACTCACGACTTGAACAGGTGTGCACGCTCATCTTAACTCTCCTGATTGGCTAATGTTTGTATGTTATGACAAGTTTGGAAAAAGTCAAGAGAAAGCCCTACAGTCATCAAACTGTCGGCTGCTTTCCTGCCCGGTTAGCAATGCGTAGACGATGAGCGTCGATTCAATATGAAGCCGTGCTGCCCTTTGCCAATCCCGCCTTCAACGGCTTCTGCCTGGAGTTGAAGTGGGCATCCGGAAAGCTGCCTGTCGTGACCGGCTCCAACGGGTCTTTCCCTGACCCTCAAAAGACCCAAGCACCCCACCAAAAAAGCAAGATTGACGGGGCAGGTGCATTCCATCACAATGTTGTTGAACTTTTCAACAATGAAAGATCGCTATGTCCACCGTCAATTTCAGTGTTCCGGAAGACATCAAAGCTGCCTTCAACATCACTTTTGAAGGCCAAAACAAGAGTGCGGTCATTGCTGACTTGATGCGTGAGGCGGTTGAGCGCGCGCAAAGCCAACAGCGCAACAAAGACGCTTTTCAGCGCATTCTCAAGCGCAGACAACACGCCCCCAGCGTCACAGAGGCCCAGTTACGTTCCGCCCGTGAAGAAGGCCGACCGTGAGCCTGGTCGTTGATGCCAGCGTTGCCGTCAAGTGGTTCCTCAAAGACCGACCGAACGAGCAGCACGCTGATCTGGCATTGCAGATATTGGAGCGTTCGGTGGTTGGCCAGCTACCCCTGATTCAGCCGCCGCACTTCATGGCTGAGGTTGCCGCAGTGTTGGCTCGCCTCAAACCCACTGATGCCCAGGAAGATTTGTTGGACCTGCTGGACATCAGCTATCAAACCGTGACAAGTCCCACGATTTACCTGACGGCACTGGACTTGGCCACGCGCTACCAGCATCACCTGTTTGACACGCTTTACCACGCCGTTGCGCTGCATACACCGGGCGCAGTGCTGGTCACGGCGGACGAGCGTTACTACAACAAAGTCAGACTTGAGGGGCAAATCACCTTACTCTCAGATGTCAAGATTGAGGGGTAAAAACCGTGCCCTACGCCCACACCATAAGCGCACAAAGCTACCACTTCGATAGCTTGCGCACGCTCCTGGCCAAAGCCAGTCCGCTGCGCTCGGGCGACCAACTGGCGGGGGTGGTGGCGGCCGATGCGCAGGAACGCGTGGCCGCGCAAATGGCACTGGCGGACGTGCCGCTGGCCAGCTTTTTGAACGAAGTGGTGGTGCCGTATGAGGCCGACGAAGTCACCCGCCTGATCATCGACACCCACAACGCGGCGGCCTTTGCACCCGTGAGCCACCTCACCGTGGGCGACTTCCGTAACTGGCTGCTGAGCGACCTCGCCACGCCGCAAACCCTGAAAGCCCTTGCCCCCGGCCTGACGCCAGAAATGGCAGCCGCAGTCAGCAAGCTTTGCCGTTTGCAAGACCTGATCCTGATCGCCCGCAAATGCCAGGTGGTCACGCAATTTCGCAGCACGCTGGGTTTGCCCGGCCGCCTGGCCACGCGCTTGCAGCCCAATCACCCCACGGACGACGCGCAAGGTATTGTCGCCAGCCTGCTCGACGGTCTGTTGCTGGGCAGTGGCGACGCGGTGATTGGCATCAACCCGGCGGGCGACAACACCGCGCAAGTGGTGCGCCTGTTGCGTCTGCTGGACGACGTGATTGCACGCTGGGGCATTCCCACGCAGTCGTGCGTGCTCACGCATGTCACTAACACGCTGCAGGCGATCGAGCGCGGCGCGCCAGTGGATTTGGTGTTTCAGTCCATCGGCGGCACCGAGGCCACCAACAGCAGCTTTGGCCTGAACCTGGCGCTGCTGGCTGAGGTACGGGATGCGGCCCTGTCGCTGCAACGCCCCACGCTGTTCGACGAAAACGGGCAGCGCAGCACCAACGTGATGTACTTTGAAACCGGCCAGGGCAGCGCGCTGTCAGCCAACGCCCACCATGGTTGTGACCAGCAAACCCTGGAGGCGCGTGCCTACGCCGTGGCGCGGCACTTCAAGCCGCTGCTGGTCAACACCGTGGTCGGCTTCATCGGGCCAGAATACCTGTTCAACGGCAAGCAAATCGCCCGCGCTGGGCTGGAAGATCACTTTTGCGGCAAGCTGTTGGGCCTGCCCATGGGCTGCGACGTGTGCTACACCAACCACGCCGAGGCCGATGGTGACGACATGGACGCGCTGATGCTGATGCTGGGTGCGGCGGGCTGCAACTTCATCATGGGCGTGCCGGGCTCGGACGACATCATGCTCAACTACCAAAGCACCTCGTTTCATGACGCGCAAGTGCTGCGCCAGGTGCTAGGCCTGCGCGCTGCGCCCGAGTTTGAGGCTTGGCTGGAGAAAATGGGGCTGGGCACGGCGGCGGGCGTTGGCAGCCCACAGCAGCGCCTGACCACGCAACTGCCCGGCACTTTTTCAGCCGCCATCCAGAGACTGGCAGGGCCGCCCGCATGACCCGCATGACCCGCGTTCACTTGAAATATCAGATCAAACCGGTGATGCCATCATGCCGTCCAGCCGCCTTGAGGCCAGGTCAATGACGACCCACCTGATCACGCCCACGCCGTGGGACGCGCTGAAAAACTTCACCGACGCGCGCATCGCCCTGGGGCGCGCCGGGGTCAGCCTGCCCACCGCTGCACATCTGGCGTTTCAGCTGGCGCATGCACAAGCGCGCGATGCGGTGCATTTGCCGCTGGACGCTGCTGGGGTGGCGGCATCCTTGCAAGCCTTGGGTTTGTCAACGCTGTTGCTGCACAGCCAGGCCGCTGATCGCACACTGTATTTGCAGCGGCCAGAGTGGGGACGGCGGCTGGACGCGGCCTCGCTCAACACGTTGACGCAGTGGCAAAAGCAGCCGCGCTACCCTGGCAGCGCGCGCACGGGTGCGGTCAGCCTAATCCGCTCCTCCGATGATGCCCCGTATGACCTGGCCTTTGTGGTAGTCGATGGGCTCAGTGCCCTGGCCATTCACCAGAACGCCGTGCCGCTGATCGCCGCCGTGTTGCAACGCCTGCAAGCCGATGCCACTCAAACTTGGTCAATCGCCCCGGTGGCCGTTGTCGAGCAGGGCCGTGTGGCCATTGGCGATGAGGTCGCTGCGTTGCTCAAGGCCCGCATGGTGGTGGTGCTGATCGGCGAGCGCCCCGGATTGAGTTCGCCAGACAGCCTGGGGCTCTACCTCACCTGGGCCCCGGCCCTTGGCAAGACCGATGCACAACGCAATTGCATCTCCAACGTGCGTCCGGCAGGCTTGTCCATCGCGGTGGCGTCGCAAACCCTGCACCATCTGCTGACCCAGGCGCGCGTCATGCAGTTGACAGGCGTAGGACTCAAAGCTGAAGCCGATCATGTAAAACCATGCCGGCCACACCGTCTTCAGCCACCAGCCCAGCCCCCAGTTGCAAGCGTCTGAAAGGCTGGCCAGTTGCGGCATTCACCCGCTACCCAAGCGCAGCGGCATCGTTACCAACGATGCTGATCGACCGCCTTCGTGACGCGGAAGGCATTTGATGCGGGCGCTGCCTGATGCTGACCACTTGCAGCACACCGCCGCCACCATGCACGTGCAGTGGCCAGACGACATCAGCTTGCTGGAGGGTCAACTTTTTCGGCATTCGCACATGCACAGTTCCAAGCAACTCACTGCCCTGTATTTGTTGGGTCTGGCTGTCAAGAACCATGGCCGCTTTGTTACTTTTGATCGGCGTATTCCTTTGACCGCAGTGTATGGTGCCAAGCCAGAACACCTGGTCGTTTTGTAATGTGGCATCCGTGAACGCCCTCGCCAGCCTCCGATAGCGCACCCCCCACCGGCGACCGCGTATCGCCGTGGTGCTGGGTTCGGGCTGGGGCGGCTTGACCGAACACATCACCCACGCGGTGCAGATTCGCCACACCGCGCTGGAAGGTTTTGCGCCGCCTACCGTGGCCAGCGCGGTGGGCATGACCGACGCCCCCGTGACCCAGCCAGGCGGTGCGCCTGCCGCTGGAGTTCCGCTTTGATGTGCCCGAAATGTTCACCCCCCATGATCCGCTCATGCGCTGTTCAAAGAAGTCACCCTGCGCCTGAGGGCGGAACTGCTGTTGATGGATGGCTTGGCGCCAGATGAGCTGCAATCGCTATAAAAATGAGAACATGCTCTGCATATAGGAAAAGGGCTAGAGCAGTTTTCTTGCATGATCGCTGCGCTGGGTGGCCCGGGCGATTTTGTGGACTGCCCCACGCATTACCAGCCCAACGCCCGAGAGCGGTTGCCAGTGCAGACAAAGCGTCCGGGTTGGGTCAGCGGCATGGCCACATGTGGCATCGGCTTGGCGGTGGTGGAACTGGGCGTCGTGTGGATGAAAGTTCCAGGCTGCGCTTTGGCTCTACGCAAGACCGAAGCTGTCAAAGAAATTTATAACAAATCAGCCTCTAGACCAATGAATACCTGTGCAAGCAGCTATTACTAAAATAGCTATGTGTGGTGTCGTTCCTGCCGTATAGCGCGCTCGGGCCGCTTCGGGCGGTGCGGGCAAGGCCTTGGGGTTGGTGCACCACATCGCGCGGATCACCTCATGCTGACGCATTTTGGGTGCGCCATCAGCACTGGCGGGGGTCTGGATCTGCCAAGCCCAACAAGGATGGACTTCAATCAAGTAGGTGGCCGGTCTTTACCAAGATCAGGCAACCCTCGACACTGAACGGTTGGTGTTGGCTTAAGTGGGGACTGCGAAGCCAGCTTCCCTGCGGGTAGCTACCGTGCTCGTCTGAAAAGACACCTTCCACGACGTAAATCTCTTCACCACCGTAATGCCGGTGCGGATTGAAATAGGTTTCGGGCGCCCAACGAACCATGGCCGTGTGGCTGGTTCCAAATTCAGACAAGGGCAACACGGTCAGGCCCGCCACCAGGCCTTGAAACCAGGGTGCTTCACGAGTTGAAACAACCACCCGCTCGTGGTCGTCATGCGCAAGGTGGCGAAGTTTCACAAACAAGGTGCACCCGTTCTCGGAAAATGGCGCGTGGCCGGAGCCCGAGGGATTTTTCAGGTAAGTGCCCGGACCGTAGTCGCCCAATGCGTCGCTGAGCGTGCCATCGAGCACCAGAATTTCTTCCCCAAGGTCGTGCTCGTGCCAATCAAACTTGGCACCGGGCTCGTACCGTACGATGGAAGTTGCTCGCGCCACCTCGCCGCCATTGCGTTCCAAGAGCCGCCGATGAACGAAGGGTGACGGAGATGTTTGCCATGGCAAGGTGTTGCTGTTGACCACGCAGCGCAGTGACAAGTCGGCATTGAGCATCTGGGTATTCATTGGAAAAATTTCCTGTTGCGCCCCTCGCCGTCGGCCACACAAAGGATGCGTGAACCTGCCCGCCAGACGGACGCTTGTCGCCGTAGCCACTCATTGGGCTCGGTGCCAAAAACATAACTGTCTTGAGAAAAGCGCTGGTTCCAGGTCTGTGCTGGGTGGGGGAAAGGGCGACTGGTCACGGTCATGCTTTTGAGGTAAATTGGCGGTGGTTTCAGAGGTGTTCCGCGCCTGTTTGAAAGCTTTTGTCATGCGCAAAAGGGTCATTGCTAGCTCATGCATCTGCAATGTAGCAGCAGCCCGTTGTGGCTGCCAGAAGGTGTCGTATTCACCCACATCACATGCGGCTGCCCCATGCCTGGTCCATCCGAACATTCCAGCGTTCACAACCGCAAGCCAACTGCGAGTTGCAGCTGCAGAAGCAATAGGCTGCTGTGAAGTCAGGCTTTGTTGAAGGCAAAAACCGAATCAAGCGAAATCGCTTAAATTCAAAAATCTTTCAATTCACACCACAAAGCTGCCATGCAATTCAACCGCCGCGCACTACTCAACACCTTCATTGCCACGCTGGCCAGCACCTCCGCAGCATTTGCTGCAGAGCCCGCCAAACCCTTGATCGTTGGCATGGAGCTGGCTTACCCGCCCTTTGAAATGACCGACACCAGTGGCAAGCCCACTGGCTTCAGTGTCGATTTGGCCACCGACCTGGCCAGAAGTCTGGGGCGCCCTCTGGTCATCCAAAACACCTCTTTTGATGGCCTGATTCCTGCACTCAAAACAGGCAAGATTGACCTGGTGATCTCTTCCATGACCGCCACCGAAGAGCGTGCTAAATCGATTAATTTTTCTGACCGTTACTTTTCCTCCGGCCTGTGCCTGCTGCTGAAAAAAGCGTCCACCGCCAAAGGCATTGCTGATTTGAACCAAGCCGGCGTGAAAGTTGCCGTCAAAAAAGGCACGACAGGCCATATTTATGCCATGAGCCAGCTCAAAAATGCCCAAGTGCTGGTGTTTGACAAAGAGTCCGCTGCAGTTTTGGAAGTCTCGCAAGCCAAGGCCGACGCCTTCATCTACGACCAAATGTCCAACTACCGCAACTGGCAGCGCAACCAGGAAACCACCCGCACCCTGCTGGAGCCATTTCAAAAGGAATCCTGGGCCATTGGCATCAGCAAAGACAACAGCGCGCTCAAAGACCAAGTCAACCAGTTCATCAAGAGTTACCGAACCAGCGGCGGCTTTGACAAACTGGGCGACCGCTACCTGAAAGAAATGAACGTCGAGTTCAAACGCCTGGGCTACTCTTTTTTCCTGTGATGCTTGAGGCAAGCCTGCTGTGGTGCCCCCCATTTGCCAGGTCTAGTCGGACGCGCCAGTGCGTTTTATGCTGATGCAAAAACGTGGGCAGCCGGTAACACTCGCTGCCCAGCTGCTTTCCTGGTGTTTGGTCGGCTTGCTGATGGCGGCGGTGTTCAGTTTTGCCTTTAGCCAACTGAAATACGGCTGGAACTGGGCGGCCATTTGGGAATACCGGCAAAAATTCATCAACGGCTGGCTGGTCACCGTGGCCATTTCTGCCGCGGCTTTGCTGTTGAGTCTGCTGATTGGTCTGCTGACCGCACTGGCACAGCGCTCGTCCGTGTTGCCACTGCGCTACCTGGCGGTGCTGTATGTGGAGGCGGTGCGTGGTACGCCACTGCTGGTGCAGATTCTGATTTTTTTCTATGTGGTGGCCAGTGCCTTTGGCCTGAACAACCGCTACGTGGCGGGGGCGCTGACGCTGTCGCTGTTTGCTGGGGCTTATTTGTCGGAGATGATTCGCGCGGGCATTGAGAGCATTCGGGGCTCGCAGCGCGAATCGGCGCGTGCCATTGGGCTGACCCAGCTGCAAACCTACCGCTACGTGATTTACCCACAGGTGGTGCGTCAGCTCATCCCGCCATTGACGGGCCAGTTTGCCTCCATCATCAAAGACTCTTCGCTGCTGTCGATCATTGCGGTGGGTGAGTTCACGCTCAACGCGCAAGAGGTTAACGCCTTCACCTACAGCACCCTGGAGAGCTATTTGCCACTGGCTGTGGGTTACCTTTTGCTCACGCTGCCCATTTCACTGGTCAGTCGCATCCTGGAGCGGAGGTTTCACTTTGCAACTTGAGTTTTGCGGCATCTGCAAGCAGTTTGGCGCGCGCCCAGTGCTGCGCGACATTAGCCTCAAGGTGCCAGAATTTCAGTCGCTGGCCATCGTGGGCCCGTCCGGTGGCGGCAAAACTACCTTGCTCAGAACCATCGCGGGTCTGGAAAAGCCTGACTCAGGCCGCCTGCGCATAGGCCAAGACTGGTTAGCCTTCACCGAACAAGCCCTGCTGGCGCACCGGCGCAGCATTGGCACTGTGTTCCAGGGCTACAACCTGTTTCCGCACCTCACGGCGCTTGAAAATGTGATGTTGCCGCTGGTCAAGGTGCATGGCGTGGCGCGCGGCCAAGCGCGTGACACGGCTGATGCCTTGTTCAAACGCTTTCAGTTGCTGGCTCACGCGCATCAGCGTCCAGCCGAGCTCTCAGGCGGGCAGCAGCAGCGGGTGGCGATTGTGCGTGCCATTGCCATTGAGCCACGTTTTTTGATTTTTGACGAACCCACGTCTGCGCTTGACCCCGAGATGACCGCCGAGGTGCTCGACTGCATTGCCGAGCTGCGCGCCGAAGGCCGTCCTCTGATCATCGTTACCCACAACATGGGGTTTGCCCGCGAAGTGTCCGACCGCTGCCTGTTCATTGCCGAAGGCCAGATTCTGGAAGAAGGTCGCTCAGCCGAGCTGTTTTCAGCGCCACAGCATCCATTGATGGTGAATTTTTTGGCCAAAGTGCTGCGCTACTGATCCATGCGCAAGTCAAGTCTGATGTCGACGCGGTGACATGTTGGGCCGCTTCGCACATGGCGGTGGTTGATGAATCACCCGACTGATTTGACGGCGCTGTGGCTGTTCAAGCCTGCGCGTGACCCAGTCGCCGCACCGGGTTCGACATGATGCGCCTGCCCGGTAGTTCGTCTCGCCAAAACGGTTACAAAGTGAAATCGATGAATTTTCCAGACAGGCTAGGCGAGAGGAGGCCACATAGCCGCAGCTATGGCAACGACGAGCAATAACGCCAGGCAGGAAAAGGCACGATTTCACGTCAGTGTTTTGGCGAGACGGACTACCAGGGTTTGTTTTGGTCGGCGTTGGGTCTGGCACAGCCCAACCCGGATCTGCTCACGACCTAGGCGAGTGCCAGGAAATTTATAAAAAATCAGCTTCTGGCCCTTATTGTGAAAGCGCAAGCAGCTATTGACGCAATAGCAATCAGACTTCATCCTGCTGCGTGCCATCGATGTAAAGCCAGCGTCCGTCTTCGCGTACAAAGCGGCTCACCTCATGCAAGCGCACGCCGCGGCCAGCGTCGCGGTAGCGCGCCACAAACTCCACCACGCCCGCATCGCCGGTGGCCTGGGCGTGGCGCACTTCCAGCCCGAGCCATTTGACCGGTGACAGCGCCAACTCGCCTGGCGAGGTGCTGGGGTGCCAAGTGGCCAGCAGGTAGTCGATCAGGCCCAACGCGTAGGCGCTGTAGCGCGAGCGCATCAGCGCTTCGGGCGTGGGCGCTGGCTGGTCTTGTGTGTAGCCTGCGTGCCAGCGGCCACAACAGTCCGCATAGGTTTTGCCACTGCCGCAGGGGCAGGCGGCGTGGGCGGCAAGCGGGGGTGTTTTCATGGCGGCAATGGTAACGGCGCAACACACCGCTTGACCAGCCTGGGCGCGAGCAAAGTAGCGACAATGCGGCTCACTTCAAACCACCAAAAAGGAACACCATGCGGGGTAATTTTGCAGCCATCGTGCTGGTGAGCGTTGGCACATTTTTTCTGCTGACCAACCTGGGTTATATCAACGTCAGCCTGGCGGCGCTGCTGCGAACCTGGTGGCCGCTGATTTTGATTGCGGTGGGTTTGTCGCTGTTTTTTACCGGCAAAAGGTAGTCTGCTTGGCCTGACGTGGGGGCGCACAAGCGCAGGCCTATCATCGGTCGGGTACATCTCAGGGACGGGATCAAAATCATGGCAACTCTTATACCAGCGTTGGGGGCATGCACATCACGCATGACCCCAGGCGAGCGCCGCTTGGCCGAACGGCTGGAAAGCAAGCTCGACGACGACTACCTGCTGTGGTACGACGTGCCCGTGGGTCCGACCAATTCTCACCCTGACTTTGTGGTGATACACCCACGACGTGGCCTGCTGATTTTGGAGGTGAAGGACTGGAAGCTGTCCACTATCCAGAGCGCCGACAAACAGACCTGGACGATCATCCCCGACGGCACACCCAAGATGGTGGAAAACCCGCTGGAGCAAGCGCGCCAGTACGCGCACCAGGTGGTCGATGCCCTGAAACGCGACCCGCAGTTGACGCAAACCGAGGGCGCGCACGCAGGCAACTTGGCCTTTCC
>Ga0210021_1000201_pt1 | contig 71099 bp, 71 predicted proteins | sample CryGeymeta201517_FD_183981 | JGI IMG/M metagenome (GOLD analysis project Ga0210021, IMG submission 183981) | Groundwater microbial communities from Crystal Geyser aquifers in Utah, USA - Crystal Geyser metaG 2015-17 (SPAdes) (version 2) | ecosystem: Environmental > Aquatic > Deep subsurface >... | reverse complement strand
AAGTAAACTCCACCTCCGCCGTCATTGAGTGGACCACCGACAAAGAAGCCAACTCCCTCGTCTCCTACGCCCCCGCCACTCTATACAACACCGGCAGCACCCCATACACCACCAACATCGGTTTCCCCGACGCTAAAGCAATCAATCATAAAATCCTCCTTGACAACCTCACCCCCGCCACCACCTATCACTTCCAAGTGAAGTCAGAGAGTATTCTTGGTGCACCATCTATCTCCAACGACAGCACCTTCACCACTACCTCGCTCCTCCCCGACATCAAGGAAGCCAAGTTTGACAGTATTGGTGAGAACGCTGTCTCTCTTAGTTGGCAGACCGAGTTACCGACCATGACCATCATCGAACTAGAAAACACAGAGACTGGTGAGAAGAAGACGATTGAAGACAAGAGCTATCTCGAAAAGCACCGTACAACGCTCGACGAGCTCGAATTCTCCACAGCCTATGTCGCTACCTTGATTGCTGCTGATACCGCCGGGAATACCTCTGCTCCTTTTGCGATGCCGTTCACGACTGCTTTATCGACTGGTGCTCCCATCATCTCAGACGTGAAGATCAATACTTCTCTCATCCCTGGTCGTGTCCAGATGGCCCAGACCATCATCTCCTGGAAGACCAACAAACCAGCTACTTCTAAGGTCTATTACGGTATTGGGGGAGCGACTGAGCTCACACAATCTATACCACAAAACAAAACATTCACTAAAGACCATGTGGTGATCACCACTACGCTGCAACCTGGTATGGTATACAAGATACAAACAGAGTCAGAAGACCCAGCAGGCAATGCGACTAGTTCACCACTCTACACTGTTCTTACTCCAACGACACAGGAGTCGGTGTTTGATATAATATCGAGTAACTTGAGTAGTATGTTTGGGTTCTTGGGGGGAAGGTAGGTTATAGTATTATTATATTAAAAAATTTTTGTATGCATTTTTTAATCGCCGTGCACGCAGTTTTGGGGGAGGTGGGGGCATTGGCATTTTTGTGGGCAATGGTTGAAATTTTAAATCCCGACGAAGCGAGACTACGGCGGGCACGCATTGCCGCATTCATCGGGGTCGTTTGTCTGTCTTTAGCGTGGGTAGCAGGAGGAACTCATTATCTCACTGAATATGCTGACGTGGTCAAACCAGTTATAAAGAGTGGTCCAATGCCTTGGGCACACGCGGTCATCATGGAAATGAAAGAGCACGTATTTTTATTCTTGCCATTTTTGGGAATGCTCGGATTAGCACTGGTTAATCTGGACCTTAATGCTTTTAGAGAAAACAAGCGAGCAACCATAATTTTATGTGCGCTCATTGTTCTTTTGGCTTTTGCGATGGCTGGTATGGGATTTATTATTTCAAGCGGTTTTAGGGCAGCACTAGAAACAAATATCATATGAAATTAAACACTAACGCAGTGGCAAAATCGACGGTCATTACACTATGGCTGATTGTAGCCATGACTATTGTGACTGAGCTTTCAACACCGTTTAAGAATGTACTTATTGCAATTGGTGGTCATCACTGGGTAGGGAAAAGCCTTGTTGCAATTGTCGCTCTTGGTATCGCCTATGTTCTTTTCAGAAAGACTGAGCAAACAAACTTGCCGAGGAATGTCTACCTGGTAATTGGTAGTGTAGTGGCTGGTGGTTTAACTATCTTTGCTTTGTTCTTGTGGGAGTTTTTAAAATAAAATTACGAGAGGGTGACGAGGAAGAATGACCCTGCCTTCATCGTTGAGAAAAGACCGAGAGCGTACGAAAAGATGTCGACAGGAACCGCTAAGCGAAGCAGAACTACTGTCCAGAAAATATTTTCTTTGGAAAGCCTCTGTTCAAATTTTTCTATTTTTTGCAGGGAGATAAATCGTAAGATAATTTTTTTGCCAAATCGACGCGCCAATAAAAAGGCAATTTGTGAGCCAATTACCCAGCCGATGATAGAGAGGATTGCGGTAATCTGCCAACCCCAGATTGTTACTGCTATTGGTATTAAAGGAAGGGTTGATACAGGCGCGATGACGACGGCTGTTATGGTAATGAGCACGTAGGTACTTATACCGAGGAGACCGTTGCTCTGGACGAGCAAGGGTAACTCATTTTCGTAGTACAGGCTAATATGCGCGGAACCAATAAAAAATACCGCTAATCCTACTAGCATAATTATGCCTCTACCTATTTTCCTGTCTGAGAGCGCTGTATTCATGAATTACTACTGTAGCAGATTGTGGTATTATTTGAGCAATGTTTGAGTTTTCACTTAATTCTAAGGTTGTCGCTATGGTTTTCCTGGCTACTGCATTAGTAGTTGGTTCATTGGGTATTTCTCATCACGGAATGGGTATGGACATGGATAGCAATCATGCAGATTGCCCGTTTCTGCCCGGAGTTTCTATTTGTAGTATGAGCCCATTTGAAATGATTGCGGCAGCACAAAGTTTATTTCATGATGTCACCTACAGTAATGATTTATACCTACTACTCTCATTACTTACTGTAGCCGCCTCGATGGGTGTGTTGGTTCGATTTTTATCACCGCCTAAGCTTCTTGTTTTCAGACAGCTTCCACTAAAAAACAGTCCACCATTTTCATACAGTTTTCTTGAAGAAGCATTTGCTAGTGGTATTCTCAATCCGAAGTTGTACTAACTATTATCCGACATAGCACTTACTTTACTACAGGGGGGTGGGTGTGTACTGTCGGTTTTTCTGTATCTAAACGCTATTAGTTACTATTTTTTATGAACCAAATACATACCTACAAAATTAAGGGAATGCACTGCGCTTCCTGCGCAACCATTATCGAGAGGACGTTTAAAAAGAATGAAGCAGTCGAAGCCGTTGAGGTGAATTATGGTACGGAAAAAGTTAGAGTCACTTATTCTGAAGCAAAAGTGACTCCAGAAGATCTCGGAAAACTAATCGAACCACTTGGCTACTCACTTATTATTCCGCCAGCGTCTGGAGCGATAGGGGCAATTGATAATACACCTGGGACAGACGGAGAAGTGAACCAAGACAAGAAGGAAAAGCTCGCTGAACTTTCTGTGATGAAAACACAAGTATTAGCAGCTATGCCTTTGGCGGTCTTTAGCATTTTTGTGATGGGTTGGGATATCCTGTCTGAATTCAATATTCTGGCACCAATGTCAGAAAATGTCGGTACCTTTGTGCACCACTTGATGCCGGTTATCGCAACGTACATTTTATTTGTGCTTGGTAAGCCGTACCTTCTGGGCTTTTACCGCTTCTTGCGCTACGGTAAGGCAAACATGGATACATTAATAGGTATCGGTACTTTAGTGGCGTTTGTGTACAGCTTTCTCGTTACGGCACTGGAAAACTATTTATCCGCATATATAGACGTTACACATAGTTATTATGACGTCACGATTGTGGTAGTGACTTTCATCTCGCTTGGTAAATACCTCGAAACACGTTCAAAACTAAAGACTGGCGATGCGATTGAGGCATTACTTAATCTCCAAGCCAAGACAGCATTAGTGCTGCGTAACGGCATTGAGATAGAGGTGCCGATTTCAGAAGTTGTGCATGGTGATAGTGTTGTCATAAAACCAGGAGCAAAGATACCGGTGGATGGCACTATCAGCGAGGGTGCATCATTCATTGATGAGTCGATGGTAACAGGTGAACCGATTCCAGTTGAGAAAACAGTGGGCACTACTGTAGTAGCGGGCACACTTAATACCAACAGCACTTTTACATTTACCGCTACTAAAGTCGGTAGTGAGACTCTGCTTGCGAGTATTATCAGAATGGTTGAAGATGCACAAGGAAGTAAAGCGCCGATTCAGGCATTGGCAGATAAAATATCGAGTGTCTTTGTGCCGGCGGTGCTGGTATTTGCCTTTCTTACCCTTGGTACCTGGCTACTTATCGGTACTGAATATCTTGGTTTCGCAAAAGCGCTTTCCTATGGATTGACGTCATTTGTGGGGATTCTTGTGATTGCTTGTCCGTGTGCCCTCGGGCTCGCGACACCGACGGCTATCATAGTGGGGGTCGGCAAGGGAGCGAAGGAGGGGATTCTTATTAAAGATGCTGCTACACTCGAGAAACTTCATAAAGTAGATACTGTCATTGTCGACAAGACTGGTACTATCACCAAAGGGAAGCCTGAGTTGGTGTTGCTTAATAATTATTCCGAGCAGGCTGATATTGAAATTATTTCTATTCTGGCATCATTGGAACGAAAGTCAGAGCACCCGATTGCACATGCCGTCATGGAGTATGCAGCTGCAAAGAATAGTCCAGAAGTGTCAGTTCAAGAATTTGAACTGATTGCTGGAAAAGGAATTAGAGGAATTATTGCTGGTACAGAATACTACGCTGGCAATCCTAAATTGATTATTGACCTTGGGATCTCGTTTGATAAGAAAACCATTCTTGAACAAACTTCACAAGGTAAGACACCAGTTATTTTGGCAACAAAAAGCTCAGTACTTGCTATTGTCTTTGTGGCTGATGCCATCAAACCAGAAGCTATTTTGGCCGTACAAAATCTTCATAAAATGGGCATTATGGTAGCGATGCTGACAGGAGACAATGCGCAAACTGCCGAAGCGATTGCCAAAGAAGTCGGCATTGATAGGGTAATTGCTGAAGTATTGCCACAGGATAAACTGGCATACGTCAAAAAACTGCAAAGCGATGGTCATATCGTGGCAATGGCAGGAGATGGTGTCAATGACGCACCCGCACTTGCTCAAGCTAATGTCGGCATTGCAATGGGAACAGGGACTGATGTGGCAATTGAAACAGCGGGTATTACACTCCTACATGGCGATATCTCGAAAATTGTTAAAGCTATCAATCTCTCAAAAATAACGATGCGGGGTATTAAGCAGAATCTCTTCTGGGCCTTCTTCTACAACAGTATTGGTATTCCACTAGCGGCTGGCATGTTCTTTCCGTTCTTTGGTTGGCTGCTTAGCCCAGTTTTTGCAGGATTGGCGATGGCCTTTTCGAGTGTATCGGTGGTAGGGAATTCATTGCGCCTTAAAACTAAAAAAATATAATTATGAAAACATATACCTTTCATGTCAGTGGTATGCACTGCTCCTCTTGTGCGATGCTTATTGAAGATGAACTTTCTGGACTAGCAGACGTAACGCAGGTTAAGGCCTCACTTGAACAACATAATGTGATGGTGGCTGGTGACTTTGGTGAGCAGACAGAAACACAAATAGCTGAGCTGCTTACACAAGCGATTGCCTCAAACGGATACACGCTCTCAGTGGGAAAAAAGCAGCATGTTGTTTTGTGGCGGGAGTTTTATTATTCTGGACCGATTGCACTTGGATTTATTGCCTTCTTTATTCTCCTACAGAAGCTGGAGTTGGTAAGTCTCATTACCACCTCGGAGGTTTCGTACGGCACTGCCTTTTTTATTGGTATGATTGCCTCGGTCTCGACTTGTATGGCAGTGGTGGGCGGACTGGTACTTTCAATGTCGGCTAATTACGCCAAAGAAGGGGAGAAGATGAGACCGCAGATACTATTCCACGTGGGACGCTTGGTTTCATTCTTTATCCTCGGGGGAATGATTGGTGCACTTGGTTCAGCCTTTGAGTTAAGTATTTTAGGAACAGCGATTATGGGAATTATTGTGGCGTTAGTATTACTCATCCTTGGTATTAATCTACTCGACGTATTTCCGTGGGTAAGAAAGCTACAACCGACACTACCGCGTTTTATGGGGAAGCATATGCAAAGGCTTAAACAAGTAAACCATACCCTCACGCCACTACTAATCGGAATTGCTACTTTCTTTTTGCCGTGTGGGTTCACTCAGTCGATGCAGATTTATTCGCTTTCAACCGGAAGCTTTATGACTGGAGCTTTCACTATGACAGCATTTGCTCTTGGTACTTTACCAGTGCTGGCTTTGTTATCATTTAGTTCATTGACGATTCATACTAAGGCACGCTCAGGCATCTTCTTTAAGACGGCCGGTATCGTAGTAATCTTCTTTGGGCTCTTCAATCTCCATAACAGTCTGGTAGTGGCTGGTATTATTCCATCATTATTTAGTTTCTAATATGAAAACACAAACTATCATAGCAAGTATCATTGGTGGCTCATTAATCGTCGTGGCGCTACTTTTTTCTGGCGGCGGCACTGCCGCACCGGCTAGTATTCAAAAATTCGACAACGTCTCCATTCAAAATGAGAAGCAGGTTATTAACATCACTGCCAAAGGAGGTTACTCACCACGAGTGACAGAAGCAACTGCTAACGTACCAACAACACTAAAAATGAAGACACAGGGGACTTTTGACTGTTCTTCGGCTTTGGTGATACCTTCGATAAATTACAAAAAGAATTTACCTCCAACCGGTACCACTGAAATAGAAATTCCACCCCAACCAGCCGGGACGACACTTGAAGGGCTTTGCAGTATGGGAATGTATCGTTTTGAGATTGTGTTTAAATAGGTGAAGGTGGCATAGATGTATCAAAATGAAAAGACCGACAAAAGTCGGTCTTTTCATTTGTGCCCCGGCGAGGAATCGAACCTCGAATAACGGCTTAGAAGTCCGCAGTTATATCCATTTAACTACCGGGGCAATATAAAATATCTTCAATATGCTTCTTTGGATTCTTGGTTAATCTCGGTGTGGCATTTATACCTGGTGTCAAGCAATTCCCATTGCTCAATAACCATAGCAGAAATTAGGTGGAGTGTGAACTGTCCAAAGGTATTCTACTATTGCAGTAAACCTGAGATACCTCACAACGTGAGATATTGATGGGAGTAAAAAAATAGACACATATACGTGTCTATTTTTTTACTGGTGCGCGATGAGAGACTTGAACTCCCGACCTTCTCGGTGTAAACGAGCTGCTCTACCAACTGAGCTAATCGCGCATCTTTTCTGTAGTGACTATCGTACCTAATTTTAGAGAAATGACAAGTGCTGAGTAGGGCTATTCAACTTATATTTCAAAACAGGTATACTGCAGGCTCATGGTTGAAATTCATAGTGTCATTACTGGTCGGGTACAAAAAGTAGCGTATCGAACCTATTTACAAGAAGCGGCGACCGAACTGCAAATAGTCGGTTATACCAAGAATCTCACTGACGGATCGGTTGAGGTGGTTGCACAAGCCGAACCTGACACCCTCAAAACATTTATTGAATATATGCACGAAGGATCACTTATGTCGGTGGTAGAAGGGGTTGCCGTCGAATGGAGAAGTGTCAGCAAAACGTTTGATGAATTTTCGGTGTTACATTAGCTAGTATGAAAAAGTCTACTACAATACAGTGCATTGGTTTTATTATGGATGGTAATCGGCGTTGGGCGAAAGCGCAGGGATTGCCAACGTTGTTAGGACATAAGCGTGGGGGAGAAGTGTTTATGAAAACACTAGAGTGGGTACATGAAGCTGGTATTCCTCATGCCGTTTACTACGCATTCTCTACTGAAAATTGGAATCGAAGCGAAGAAGAAGTTTCGTATCTGATGGATCAATTTCGTGAATTGCTTTCTAATTTGAGAAAAAAGCTCACACGAGAGAGTGCTTCTTTCGTCGTCCGAGTAATCGGTCGACGAGAAGATTTTCCGTTTGATGTTCAAGCGCAAATGACAGAAATAGAAAAAGTTGAAAATACCTCGATGAAGTCAGTTGTAACTGTTTGGATTGCACTTTCGTATGGTGGTCGGGCGGAAATCGTGTCGGCAGTCAATCAAGCGATTCTGCAAGGAAATTCAGTGACAGAAACCACGTTTGAACAATTGCTCTGGACAGCGAAATTACCTGATCCTGATCTCATTGTGCGAACCGGTGGAGAGGAGCGATTGTCGAATTTTTTGACGTGGCGGTCAGTCTATAGTGAACTTTTATTTCTTGATACGTATTGGCCAGCTTTGACCAAAGACGATTTTATCGGCATACTCAAGGAATATGAATCTAGAGAACGGAGAAAAGGGATCTAATAGTGTCCCTACTGTCTTGTATGAAGATGCTGATGTTGTGGTTATTGATAAACCATACGGGTGGCTTACTCATGCCGATGGGTATAATGACGCACCAACCGTAGTGGAGTGGCTATGTGAGCACGCCCCAGAAGCGCGCGGGGTTGGTGAGCCGGGATACTCACCCAAAGGAGTGGCACTTGATCGATCGGGGATTGTCCATCGTCTCGACCGAGAGACTTCCGGTGTACTTATTTTGGCAAAAAATCAAGCTGCTCACCAAATGCTCAAACAGCAATTTAAAGAGCATGGTGTCTACAAAGAATATCGTGCGCTTACCTATGGACGACTTAATGACCGGTGGGGTACTATTAATCGTTCGATTGGACGTAGCGCAAAAGATCACCGTCGTCGTTCAGCAGAACGAGGGGCAAAAGGGGTACTTCGAGAGGCAATTACCGATTTTGAGCGGATTGGTGTGGGTGAGTATAAAGGAGAGCCATTCTCGTATGTGAAACTTATTCCAAAGACTGGTCGCACACATCAGCTTCGTGTCCATTTGAGAGCGCTTGACCGACCGATTGTCGGCGATATGTTGTATGGTATGCATAAGCAGGAGAAATCAAATAACCTTGATTTAAATCGTCTAGCACTCCACGCACATATCCTTACCATAGCGCTTCCTAATGGTAAAACCGAACGATTCATTGCTCCAGTACCGCCTCAGATTGAAGCTGCGGCGGAGCGCATTGCAGAATAAGGAGGTTTGTGGTAGATTGTGGCACGTTTAAACGGCTCATTCGTTTAATTATTCAAGAAATTATTATGAAAGCAGCAATGGCAGGGGTGGCAGTGTCACCAGTAAATATGGAAGAGCGGAAAAGCCTTGGCATTCGTCCAGGTGATACTTTACGCGTCCATCAAAAAATTCAGGACAAGGACAAGACTCGTATTCAGATTTTTGAAGGGTTGGTACTCGCTCGTAAACACGGTGATGAACCAGGTGCAACGATTACAGTTCGTAAGGTAGCCAGTGGCGTCGGAGTTGAGAAGATTTTTCCACTCTATTCTCCACTGATAGACAAGCTAGAAATTGTGAAACGTGCCAAGGTACGTCGCAGCAAGCTGTACTACATCCGTGAGAAAGTTAATCGAGAAATTAAGCGACAAATGCGTCGAATGAGTCTCGTCTCAATGGCAACTGAATCAGGAGCAGAAGCAACTATCCGCGAAGCCGCCGAAGCTGAAGCCGCCAAAAAGGCAGAAGAAGAAGCAGCGGTAGCGGTCGAGACTCCAGTAGAAGGAATAACTGATGAAGCTGTTCCAGCAGAAACGGTAGTCACTGAAGAGGTTGTAGAAGAAAAAAAAGATTAGTTTCAAATAATAAAAAAGTGCGGTCACTGACCGCACTTTTTTATTTGTCATTCTCTGAACCAATCAGTATTTTACGCATGATGTTTCCAGCTAAGTTAATTAGTAAGCCGAGTAGTATGAGACTAGTTAGCCTGGTGAGCACGAGAGTAACTGAACCGCCTAGAGTTTCAGGCTGTGAATAGGTTATTCCACCAAGGATAGCTTTAAGTGACCAGTACATCCCGGCAGGAATGCTAGCACCAGCTGGCTGGTTACTTTCAAATATATAAAAGAGACTGCCAAGTATAAGTGTCGCGATGATAAGTGTGGCTACATAAATTTCTATATTGTATAGGTATACTGATTGCGGTGGGGCATTTTTCTTTTTGGAAAGCTTGGCGAGTCGGAGAATTCGCAGGAGGCGAATGATGCGAACTGCGCGCGCTGCTTTGAGAAAAGTAAGGTTGGCAAATCCAAGTAAGCTCGGCAAAATGGCTATCAAATCAATGATTCCAAAAAAACTAAATATGTATTTTAGTTTAATGGGTGCTTGATAGATACGAATCAGGTATTCAATACTGAATACTGCGACCAAACTGTATTCAGTCCAAACAAAATATGACAGGTAGGGTACTAAAGAAGGGAGTGTTTCGAGAGCAACCATTAGGACAGCAATGATAGTAGCAATAGCTAAGAATCCACCAACATACGGTATGGTATCTAAATCATTCGATTTCAATTTTCGCTGTGTGTGTTTCATGCTTAAATCGTATCACAGTAAAATTGTGAACCCTTGAATAGTGTCATCATTTCGTGCATAATGTCGCCACCTCAGAATATAGAGAAGACACCAGGCCCAGGTGGCGAAATTGGTAGACGCACTACCTTGAGGTGGTAGCGCCCTCACGGGCATGCTGGTTCAACTCCAGTCTTGGGCACAATAACAGAAATCGGCGCAACAAATTGTTGCGCCGATTTCTGTTATACTGCATCTATGGCGACAAAAACTGATATTTCGTACGGGATTATTCCAATCCGTCGGGTTGTTAATGGGTGGGAAGTGTTTCTCATTAATCAGTATAGTCGAATTGGAGACAATACATACTGGGTCATTCCCAAGGGGCATCCGGAAGGGGAGGAGACACCGAAAGAGACGGCGCTTCGTGAACTGAAAGAGGAAACTGGTCTTGTCCCACAGACAGTCGTGGACTCTCCAATGTTTGATCTTAAGTACTCATTTGATTTTAATAGCGACCGAATTGAAAAGACAGTAGTTTTCTTTGTTGGTGTTATTGAAGATTCTAATACCGTACTTGATCCTGAAGAAGTAAAGGAGGGAGGGTGGTATGCACTTGAAGTAGCGGTCAAGAGACTCGATTATCAAGACACAAAATCTTTATTTTTAAAAGCAAAAGATTTTATTGAAAAGGAATTATTTGTATAGTCTTAAAAAAGGCCGGTTGCAAAGCGACCAGTCTTTTTAGTGGAGTAACCTAATCGGTATACACCGTCAGTCGGACTTTTTTAATTATCTCATCGAGACTGCTGTGCGCCTTGATAATGTAATCTTCAATTACTCCCTCGTGGGCGTTAGCGATATTATTTACGTCATCCATGGAGGTGAGCATGATTACTTTTGCATTTCTTCCCCAAGGGTCATTACGTAGTTTTTCTAAAAAAGCATGACCACCCATGATGGGCATTATGATATCGAGAAGGATAATGTCGGGGTGTTCGTTGAGCGCCGTTTGTAATCCGACGGCACCATTCTCGGCAGTAGAGACGATGAAACCAGCTTGTGCAATTGCTTCGGCAATTGCTTCACGAATATCGGGCTCATCCTCTACAATCAATATTTTTTTTCCCATACGATGTATGTATATAGTACCATGGGTTTTAGTTTTACTCATAGTGACTATTTTGTATTAGCAGAGCCTGTTATTATATATAAATGATACCATTAAAGCGATTTCGTCTCTTCCGTTTTCTTGAGAGCACGATGCTTGTGCTAGGTATCCAATGGACTGCTGGGATAGTCTTTTTATATACAAATAATGGGCTTACCCAAAAAGAACTTGTCGCGGGTGTTGGTGTGTGGGTTTTGATCTTTACGGTTCGCTGGTTTATACAGAAGAAAATTGACGACTGGTTCATGGTCTATTTCTCACAAAGTAGCTATGCTGAGGAAGATACCTTTTCAGCACTCTTTGAGCGAAGCCCAGTAGCATACTTGATTATCAATGGTGCAGGTACAATCACTGAAAGTAACCAGGCCGCTGTACGGCTCTTGCAGGCAGAGACCACGACTATCACTGAGATGAACTTCTTCACCTGTCTTTTGGATACCGCAGAAGTAGACCTGACTGTTTTGCGTGCCAGGGTCAAAGCGGGAGTAACCTTGACTGATATTGAAATTCTTACGGAGACAGTTAAGGGAGAAAAGATTTGGGTACTTTTCTCTTCATTCATGTACCGTAATTCCAGTCAGCGAGTAGTGGCGCTCGTCAATATAACAGAACAAAAAAATGTCGATACTGCGAAATCTGAGTTTGTCGCCCTCGCGACACATCAATTGCGTACACCGATTGCAGCAATCAGATGGAATGTTGAATTACTGCAAAACAGTCTTACTGGCGTTACTACCGAATCACAAAAAAACTACCTCACCAAAATTGAACGAAATATCATTCGTATGATTGCACTCATTAATGACTTCTTAAGTGTCTCAAAGTTGGAGATGGGTACCTATGCCACCACGAAAGAAGCCGTTGACGTAGGTGATTTCTTTACTGCGATTGTTGATGAGTTTTCTGGAAAACTTACTGAAAAGCAAATCGTCCTACGACAATCTGGGAATCCACCGCATGCACAGGTTAGTATTGATCCTAGACTATTGCATATTATTGTCAGTAATCTGGTTTCGAATGCAGTTAAGTACCTTAATCCACGGGGAGAGTTACAACTGTCATATTTGATTCAAAATGAGACAGTCACTATTCATGTCGCTGATAATGGTATTGGTATACCAGAAGCTGAGTTAGATAAACTTTTTACAAAATTCTATCGTGCGAGTAACGCACAATCTCATCAAACAGAAGGGACTGGTCTTGGATTATATATTGTCCAGCAATCAGTTGAGCTTCTTGGTGGGCGTATATCGGTTACCTCTAAAGAAGATCAAGGGGCTCACTTTACGGTGTCGCTTCCTGTACAGATGGCTGTAAAGTAGAAAATAATTTAAAATTGGGGAATGAAAATTATTTCACGTATAAGCATAATATTCTTGCTGGTCATGTTGGTGGTTTTTCCGTCAGTTGGTTTTGCACAGACAACAGCTGCCGAAGTAGTGTATCGTAATCTTCTTTTGCAAATCATTGACTCACTACAACAGCAGATTACTCTCCTTAAAGAACAGGTTGCAAAACAAAACATAGAAACGCAGTCGGTGGCACCGGAGTCAATAGGTTCATTCCGCGAAACAGTAGATGCGATTGCTCTGTATGAGATAAAAAATGCCGCTGATACAAAATTAGTTACTAATCAAGTGCATCGTGCGTACTTTGATCGAGTGTTTGCACTCTTTCCGACAGCGTACGATCAGAAAATAATCCAAGTGATAGTGTTTGATGGAGAGACAAGTCCGTACGATGCGTTTGTAGAGACTGTACCACCACAGCATGAAAAATGGTTATACGCGGTTAGCAACGACATTATCGATGATCCGCTGGCAGAATGGAATACGGAACTTATTATTCATGAATTGGCTCACCTTGTTGCGTATGAGACAATATTAAATGTACCTAAGTACACCTATATCTGCGAAGCGTATTTCTTACGGCATGGTTGCCCTACGAGCGACTCTTATCTGAGAGCGTACGTACGTACTTTTTGGAGTGTTGCCGATTTGCAGCGCGCCGATCATTTTGCTATCGCTACTGAAGCTGCTGGTGAATACTTTGCTCATCATCAGACTGAATTTGTGAGTGAGTATGCTGCCACTAGTCCGGAAGAAGATTTTGCTGAATCGTTTATGCACTTTATGTTAGGTAAGTCAGTGACAGGAAAAGTCGCACAAGAAAAAATTACCTTTTTCGCGCAGTATAAAAAATTTAGTACGCTGAGAGAAGTACTCAATCAAGCACAGTAACAGTGGTGGTACCGAGAGTACTTTTAAATTTTTTTATTCGACGATAACTATCATCGATACGTTCTAAAGGAAGGGTGCCAGACTCTACTGCTGCAATGATACTGGAAATTGCGATGGTCACTTTTTCTGGCTCGGCGGCAAAAAGGATGACGTCGGCACCGGCAGAAAGCGCCTTTAGTGTAGCGACGTCACTGGTGATTTCACTGGTGACAGCACGCATAATCATGTCGTCAGTAATAATCAGACCGTTGTATCCTAGAGTGCCCCGAAGGTATGTAGAAAGAAAAAAAGAAGAGAGTGTTGCCGGAGCAGAGTCGATTTCAGGAAACTGTACATGGGCGGTCATCAGCGCAATTGGTGGATTATTTTTAATTAACTCAGCAAAAGGTGCTGTAAAGAGATCAAGTTCCCCACGGGTGATTGGTACTTGCGGAAGTTCTTGATGTGAGTCAGTAGCGGTGTCTGGGTGCCCAGGGAAATGTTTAACCACACCGGTTACTCCAGCAGTTGCCATTCCTTGAATGAGTGCGCCAGCAAGGGTGGCACTGTGTTCTGTATCAGCAAAAACCCGTTCATACAAAAATGAAGAAGGGGTAGTAGCTTTTTCCAGTACTGGTGCAAAATTCATATTGATACCGAGAGTTGCAAGTTCATTTCCACGTTCTTTTCCGATTTGGTATGCCATCTCAGCAGTGAGTATCTCTCGTTGGCTAGTGGTGGTAAACGCTGGACCACGGAGACGACTGACCAAGCCGCCTTCTTGGTCGATGGCAATAATGAGAGGGAGTGGAGAGACTGCCTGCCAAGCGTTAACCCAGGCTCTGATTTCATTTGGATCTTCTGGAGCACTCATGATGACGACACCACCGAGGTGATGGTTTTTAATTAGGGCCGTAGTACTCGCCACCGGAGTTTTTGCCCAATGACCAACGATGAAGAGTTGCCCGATTTTTTCAGAGAGAGGGATGGCAGTAGTTTGCTCAGGAATGGTAATGATTTTCGCAGATTCACTGCTGGTAGTCACTAAATCTGACCGTGTCGAATAATAAAATACGGCACTGCTGGTTACTAGAAATAAAAGCAAGGCACCAAAGAGGAATCGTTTCATACGAATACAGCGTAACGCAAAAGTGAATTTTGTAACAGCAGGGTACCCGGGTGGTTAATTTTTTGGTTTAGAAAGAGGTACTTCTTATTTAATACTAGGAAAGAGATTGCCAATAGTTCGCTTCATGTTTGAGAGAGTGGTGTATCTGGTGTAGAGATTGTACCCAAGTGGTTTCGTGGTAAGGGATACTGTTTTCTTGGCAAAACTTTTTGACAATGGCCTGCGCATCGCGGTAGTGAAAACGCGACATGGAAGGGAAGAGATGGTGCTCAATTTGATATTCAAGTCCACCGAACACATACGAAATGAATGGAGTAGAAAAAATATTTCGAGTCAAGGTAATCTGGTGTACCCAATTATGCACCTGCTCAGGAGCGAGCATATCTTCACCTTTGTGATTTGGTGCAAAAATCATCGCCATGTAGACTCCAATCATCAAAAATACCGTTACGTTAAATAGTATTGCGACTAGTGGTGGTAGTAACCAAAAAGTGAGTCCAATAGTAATCGCAAAATGAATAATAATGAGCACTGTCTCAAACAAAGAGCGCCAGGTGATTTCTCGAAATAAAAAATGCATACTGTTGAAAATGTTGTATGGATAGACGAACCATATGCCAATCCAAAAAAGTATGTGTTGGTACGGAAAAATATATTTTTGTAAAAATGGGGAACGTAGAGTCGCTTGGGTATGAGAGAAAACAAAAGGAATATCAATATCAGGGTCGTATCCAATGTGGTTTGGAGATTGGTGGTGAGCGTTGTGTTTACTAAACCAGCGACCCTCACTTAGTCCACAACCAAGACTCCAGACTAGCAACGCTAAAAAGTGATTGGTTGGTGAGGAGCGAAAGACTCCTTTGTGTGAGAGATCATGACCTAATAGACCAAGTTGTACGGTAAAGAATGCAGCGAAGCAGGCATTTAATAACTGCACCCAAAGCGTATCTGTACTAGCAATCACAATGAATGAAAAAATCATTCCAAAAAGAGTTATGAGAAAGATAGTGAAGTGGGCTTTTTTTGTACGTCCAAAAAGTCCCGCCTGTACGACATGGTGAAGTAGCTCATCATATTTTTCTTGAGGGAGTTGGTAGTTACTTCCGCAGGTAATTTTCATTTGTCTGTACAGTAACGCGTGTGCTGCACTTGAGCAAGTGACCAATTTTATCAAAAAAGAAAACATTGTGCACCAAAAGAGAGCAAAGTGTTTTTTATTATTTTTTATCCACCAAAGATTTTTCGTAAGAAACCTTTTGGTTTTGCTGCAGTAACGGCTCGGGGAGGAGTGGATGTTAAGCTATTTTTGCCAATGCGGTTATACACGTTGGTATCATCATTTGTAAAAGGAGAAGTGCCGAATGTAGCTTGTTGTAGTGGTTTCTCGGTGCTGATTTCGGTGAGTTGCTTTTTTGGAACCAAGACACTATTTTTTTCAGTTGGGTTATTCAAAATTTCAGAAGCTTTTAAATGCTTATTGGGGTCAAGCTCCATCGGGTCTACAGGAATTTTCTCATGGACAGTACCAGCTAAGTTGTTTGGAATAGATTTATCTGCTATTGATAGGTGATCTGCTCCATCAAGGAGTGTTTCTGCTACTGTAGCTTGCTCAACAGAGAGTGTCTGTGGGTCTAGTGGTCGACGAGGTGGCTCTGTCTTGAAAAAATCTGGTTTAGGTGCGAGATGTAGGTCTGTCCCGGCAAGTAATTCATCAACGCGCCCTCCTTGTGCAGCAGCACTGACAGAGTCTTCTGCATTTTCTCCGAATTTTTCCCACACTCCCAGCTTTTTAATTTGTCTAAATTTTTCCATATGTACTTATTAAATATAATGCTATTTTCCCACAAAAATGATTAAGACTCCAGTCCTAGTAATTTTGCATGTATGGTAAGTAGGGAATAAAATAGCAGTGGTTTCATAACGACTATTGCAATATCAAAATAAAAACACCCCACCCACTTTGGAGCAGAGTGCTTTCGTGGTGTGAGTGTTGTATTACTCGGAAAAGATATCCAGCTTCTCATGTTGGATTTTATCAATCAAACCGACCTGAACAGCTTCCTCGGCCGATAGCCAATCATCAAAGCGTTGATCACCACGTTTGATAAGCTGTTGCACGAAGTCATGCCGTTCTGCATCGTTCGGAGCACGATTCTGCCAAACTAGGGGAGTGAGTCTGTTTGCATAGAGACGAAGTATCATCTCGTCGGCAGATTTCATTTCCTCAAGAAGTTGCTCCAGATTTTCTGATGATGTGTGATTAATCGGGATAGTGACTTGGTTTCTTATCCCAGAATGAATCAAAAAACGAGAATAAGGAGTACTGATTCGTTCTTGGCAATGCAGCATAATGAACGTGGCAGCTGAGCCACAATTACCGAGAGCGATTCCCCGTACTGGTGCCGTGAGAATGATGGTGATGAGATCGCCAAGTTGCAGTGCTGCTTCAAGGCTGCCACCATTGCTATCGATAATGAGGTTAATCCAATCCGAAGATTGCATTTGTAAAGCAATCATTCTCTGACCGACATAATCAATCGAGTTACGATTGATTTCTCCGCCCAGTACGATAGTGCGGCGGTACAGTAGTCCTTCGTCTGTCGGATTAATCCGGTATTCCTTCTTTGACATGGTGACCCTCCTTAGGATGGTTTGATGAGACAGAACAGATGGAGCAGTATTACCCCAACGCTGTGGCAAAAATACTACACATTCCGATTTTGTCCAGGGTATTCATTAAAGTCACTTTCAATGAGGTAAAAGAGGTGATTTCTGGCAAAAAATACAGCCATGTCTGGTCAGTACTTCTTTTTAGAAGAGAAAGCTACATTAATTTCTGTATTCTGCTATAGTGGCATTTGGTGCATTTTCTTTAAAGGAGTGACAAAATGGGTACAGAACGAATTGTCCTGGGGTATGTGGTGGTGGTGAAGCCATATCGCAAACACGGCAATGGCGCCAAGGGTAGCGGTCGGCTAGGCAGTAGTGGTAAAAAATGCTTTCTCTATAAAATCGGTGAAGCGGGTATCTGGGAACTGGTCGCCAGTACCGAAGGTCCAACCGCCAAAGCGGTGGTGAAAGAAATACGTTCTTCCACCAGAATCATCCCTCAACATGTGGCTATCAGTCATAATGGCGAGACATTCTTCTAGGATGAAGATCTCTCCGTATCTATAAAATTGCGGCACATAGTGTCGCAATTTTTTTATTACTCAGATTTAAGTCGGCGCACAGCAACTATTCAATCGGTATAATGATTTCATTTCGTAAGGTGAGCGGCATGGAAAGTGGGGGATTGTAGCGAGCAGTTTCAATTGGTCCGGTAACTATTTTCTGGTCGCGGGCGAGTAGACTGACAAGTAAGTCTTTTTTTTGATTGACACGCGCTTCAGTTGAATACCAACTAAATTGCAGTACGGCTACTTTTCTCGCCGAGACAGATCTTAGTGTTACGGCTGGATTATTCGGTGTCGGGAGGGTAGCGAGAGTGTATTTTGAAGGTAATACAAACGCGATGGTTCTCGTTGCTGTTCCGTCAACAGTTTCCAGTACCGGCGCTGTCATCGCAATTTTTTCCGATAGATTGGCTACTGGGCTTTCTAGTACTGGAGACGTCATCGAGATAACTTCCTTAGAAGTATTATTTCCAAAAATATAGTCAGCAATAATCCGAAAGCCTTGGTCGGTGGCTGCGGCGTAGGAGCCGGTGACCACCGCTTCAGCTTGTATATATGATTTGTATTCACGAATTTCATAGCCAGCTTTTTCTTCTAGGACGGTATAAGACGGTTTCTCAATTGACCAAACTACGACATAGCTCCCAATCATCCAGATGAGTAACAAAATAAGCACGGTGCCAAAAATATAATACATACCTGCAGTATACATCGATATTAAATTGTTCAGGGCGACGTTGTAGAGAATGTTCGAACTGTGTTTTAGAGATTGGACGATGCGAGTATTTATATTCCTACTTTAAAAAAAGTTTAGCAATCACATGTAACAAAGGCAATGAATAGTAGCTGACCCTATTTACTCCAAATTAATTACTCAAGACACCTTATCTTTCCAGGTCGTGTGCGACATACAATCTGTCAGTTGAGTACTTTGGACGGCATCTATGTAATAATACAGGTAGAGAGGTAGCCATCTCAATTTGCGAAAGCAATAGAGTTTTATTACTAGTAAATATAATTATGTATGGGTATTTTTAACAAAATTATCACTTTAGCAATAGTTACTTTGGTGTTATCACCATTACCAATACTGGCATTAGAACTTTCAGGCGTCTCAGATGCAACGTATGATATTGAGGTTCGTTCTGCAGTTGGTGATGATTGTGATGACGATGATAGTAATTGTAGTCCAACCGATCGCGCTACTGATTCAAATGTTTGTGATGGGGTAACCTGTTCCGACGGAAGTTGTGCTGCGACAGTAGAGGAGTGTTCTATCGCGGCGGAAGCACTTGGTGATCCGATTCCTGATATTGATATCACTATTGATCAGCCACGTCTCCCAGCCGCCACTACCAAATCGAGCACTAACCTTAATGATGGAGATAGTATTCCAACTACGGCAAGTAATCGACAATTAGATAAAGCTACGCCAAAATTATTTGAAGCATTGCGACGCGATACCGATACCGATACCGATACCGATAGTGACGGGGATGGTATTGGTGATGTTGATGAAGCTGGTGATGGCGCTCTGGCGCGCGCCGCAGGCTTTATAAAATTTGGTGACATTAAAGGCGAAGCGCTTGAAGACCCTGAAACTGGTGAAAGACGTTTATCTCAAATAGCTATTGCTGCACGTGATATACGCAATTGGACTACCGAGGACCGCGAGGCTTTTGTGCGCTTACGAGAAACTGTAGCTAGCAATACTCCCGAAGCTGCCAGTTTACGTATTGTTGATCAGATGCTTACTGATGTTCAAATTGAAGAAATTATAGTTACCGAAACAGAAGCGCAGGTACGATACCGCACTAGTTTGCGATTGTTTGGCTTAATCCCACTTGAACGAGAAGTAGAAGCGCGGGTACAAGCCGGAGGTGAAGTAAAAATCCATTACCCTTGGTACAGTTTTCTTGCGACCAAACCAGATACGGAACGTATCCGTAATATATTCAACCTACTGATAGAATCTGCTGTAATTGGTGGTGGGGGAGGTGCTGGTAAGGTTAGATTTTAAGGTTTCAGCAAAAGGTGTGTAAAAAATAAAATCCCCGAAAGGGGATTTTGTTCGTGGGCGACGTCGTAGAGGATGTTAGAACTATTTTTGAGAGATTGGGGGATACTAGTATTTATATTCCTACGTTCTACCCTACACCTGAGTGCACTATTTCTTAAGGAGATATTTTAGCCAAACCGTTTTCTTGCCTGGCTTGGTCCAAGCATCCTGTTTGAGAACCTCCAAATTGTATTGTTGAAAAATGTCTTGTAACTTCTCTGGTTGCCAATACGAAAAGAACCTTTGGTACTCATACCCGTAATCATTTTCTTGAACCACTTTTTCGTCATCTCCTTGTTTGAGAGCAATATGGAGTATGCCGTTTGGTTTGAGTATTCGACAAATTTCACCAAAAACAAAATTGATTTTTTCTTTTGGAATATGGAGCAGTGACGCTTTGGCAAACACCCCATCAAAATACTCATTGTCGTATGGTAACTCTTTGAGCATATTTCCTTGCAGAAAGATCGCTGATGGTATTTTTTCATGAGCAATCTTTAGGAGACCTTCAGACAAATCAAACCCTTGCACATCAAAACCCCGCAATGTAAGTTTTTTGGTTTCAACATCAGGACCACAACCCAAGTCTAGAACTTTTGCATTTTGGAAAATGGCTTCACTAAAAAAGTCTATAAAGTCATCGTCCCAGCTATCATTCTCGTGGTCATTTGCATAATCGCTGGCAATTTTGTTATATGTATCTGCAAGTTCGTTGGTTTCCATTCGAAAAGTATAACAAAGTTCCGAATTCTCACTAGGGTATCGTTTGGCTAGAACTAAAAAATCCCTACAGTATAGAGACCTTTTAGATAAATTCTCGTTAGGGCGGCTATCGGGAATCGAACCCGAATCGAAGGCTCCACAAACCTCAGTGTTGACCGTTACACCATAGCCGCCAGGTTGGCGTCGGGCTGGATGTGTGGCTATTGCCACACATCCAGCCCGACAGTGGCAATAGTTATACCTATTTTTTAGTGAAAAGTCGAGTCAAAGACTAGTACAGTATACTGCTATGATATACGGTATAAATATCTTTTGTGGTATATGGATCAAACCTCACTATTAGTAACTCTTTTCTTCACCCTGATTTTAGGTGCCGGCGTAGGTTTTTATGTGGCGAAACTTCTTTTTTAAGTGGATACTACTTTCTGTAGTATTAGTATCTTTACCTGTTTCTGTTTCCCTGGCACAGGAGCTACATAGTGATTTTAAAGAAACACTCTCGGCTGAAGTATTGGAGATAGTCGGTGAACATGAGCGGGAGATAACTGGCACGAGTGCTATGGTAATAGTGCAAGAGGTGCGGGTAGTGTTGCGCGAGGGAGAACGGGCGGGGGAAGTGGTGCGTTTTGAAAATGAATTGGTGCCACTAAAGCCGGGAGATAATATTTTTGTTAACCGGTTGGTTACTCTCAGCGGAGAAGAGCATTTTTCCTATGCTGATTTTGAGCGACGACCAACACTGATTATCTTGCTGATCATTTTTATTTTCCTCCTGCTTATCTTATCGAGATGGCAAGGACTCCGTGCCTTACTATCGCTTGGCGGTAGCGTGGCTGCGATTTTCTTTATGCTCGTACCTGCTCTGCTCGCAGGATGGGATCCGGTGTTAGCGAGTGTGAGTATAGCTGGTGCGATTTTAGCGTTAGTGTTTTTTGGAACTCATGGAATCACCGCGCGATCAACTATTGCTTTTTGTGGCACTTTTGGAGCGGTCATCGTAACTGGCTTGATCGCGTATATTTCTTCAAGTGCTATGCGACTGACAGGGTTTTCTTCAGATGCGTCGGTGTATCTAAATTTTGCCACCAACGGAACACTTGATCTTTCGGGGCTGTTACTCGGGAGTATTATTATCGGCATTCTGGGTATGCTTGATGACGTTTCAATTACACAGGCTTCAGTCGTCGAGGAACTTAAACGTGCCAATCAGACTCTACGTTTCATTGGACTGTACCAGCGCGCAATCAAGGTGGGGCGCGATCACATTGGGTCACTAGTGAATACGTTGGCATTAGCGTACGTTGGTGTCTCACTCCCACTTATTCTTTTGTACGCCAAAACTGAGAGTTCACTCTGGCAAACCCTCAATCAAGAGGTGGTGGCAGCAGAATTACTTCGGATCATCGTCGGAAGTATTGGACTTATCTTGGCGGTTCCCGCTACGACAGCGGTAGCGTCGTGGTATTTTGAATATAAAAAATTTGACGAAACTACTGACGTATCATCTTCTCACTGTACTCATCACCATCATCACTGAAAAGAGGTATACTTTTGTGAGAAGTATTAATAATCATTTTAAATATGAAGAATTTCATTGCAGAATTTAAAGCCTTCGCAGTGCGAGGGAACGCCATAGATTTAGCGGTTGCAGTGGTCATCGGGGGAGCATTCGGCAAAATAACCACATCGCTCGTGAACAATATCATCATGCCGCTCTTTGGTGTGGTGCTTGGCGGTATTGACTTTACTGATAAAGTAGCAAAGGTTGGTGATGCAACGATTGCGTATGGTGTCTTTGTACAATCTATCCTAGAATTTGTTATTATCGCATTTGCAATCTTCCTCGTGGTCAAGGCACTGACTCGCTTGCAGAAAAAAGAAGCTGAGAAGCCAGCGCCAGAAGCACCGAAAGAACCATCAGAAGAAGTAAAATTACTACGTGAAATTAGAGATAGTTTAAGAAAATAAGTTGCAATACTTGCTTAAAGGGGGCGGTGCCAAAGGCACCGCCCCCTTTCTCTATGTCAAGTGCTGTTTCTATCAAAAAATAGAAACAAATCTTTGTATAGCTTGGCAAAAGTCGATTCGTGAATTGCTATTTTTTCTGTACCGCAGTTATCCACAGATTCTAGACTGTATTTTATAAAATACCCTTATTTATCAGTTTTGCTCACTACACTGCACGGCAGTAGGTAGTGTTATTATATGGCAACCACACGAGCGACCATCGTGTGTCGGAGGTAAGACACACAATTTTCTCTAGGCTATGCAGAGAAACTATGCCGAGTTATGGCGGTGTGTTTATCCTGCCCTCTGATTGCGCCTAGACCTGATCAATTGCGTCATTTTGTCACGCTTTTCTTCCACTGATCATGTCTGTATGCAATCGTTACATTATTCAACCGAAGTATTCATTTAGAACGACCGATATGGAAATACTAAATATCCGGAAACGAGATGGCTCAATCCAGGCATTTGATATCATCAAAATAGAGAATGCGATTACAAAAGCTTTGGCCGAAACCGGGGAAGGAGATCGTGCAAATGCTTCAGACGTCGCTAAATTAGCACATCAGAAAGTCGTTGCCATGTGCGTAGAAGCAAGTACCGCATCCGCGGATGACCCGATTGCTCTGCGCTGTATTGATGGGAATCCTGCTGTGGAAGAAATTCAAGATCAGGTGGAACAAGCACTGATGGAAAAAGGGTTTTATGCTACTGCTAAAGCCTACATCATTTACCGAAATGAACGGAAGAAACTTCGTGAACGTGATATTTTTGCTAAACGACAGAACCTTAAACCGTATGAATACCCTGAGCTTTACGAATATGTGAATGCTATTCGCCATTCGTACTGGATTCACACTGAGTTCAATTACACTTCGGACATTCAAGATTTCCACATCAATGTAAGTGATGCTGAACGTAATGCGATTAAGAATTCTATGCTCGCGATTGCACAGATCGAAGTGGCAGTGAAAACATTTTGGGGAGATATATACAAAAAACTTCCTAAACCGGAGATTGGAGCAGTTGGATCGACATTTGCGGAATCCGAAGTGCGCCATACCGATGCCTACTCGCATTTGCTAGAAATCCTTGGCCTCAATGACGAGTTTAAAAAGATTAAGGATATTCCGGTCATCCAAAAGCGTATGAATTACCTTGAAAAGGTAATTGAGCTTTCCCGCGGTCAAGAGAGTCGGGAGTATGCTCACGCGGTCATGCTCTTCGCACTCTTTGTTGAGCACGTATCGCTCTTCTCACAATTTCTCATCATGATGTCATTTAATAAGCATCGAAACTTATTTAAAGGTATCAGTAACGCTGTGGAAGCGACTTCAAAAGAAGAGAATATTCATGGACTGTTCGGTATTGATGTGATCAATATCATTAAGGAAGAACACCCAGAATGGTTTGATGAGGAGTGTAACAATTTCATCACCAAGGCGTGTGAAGAAGCATACGAATCAGAAAGTGAGATTGTCGATTGGATTTATGAAAAAGGAGAGTTAGAGTTTTTGCCGGCCGCTAACGTAAAAGAATTTATTAAACACCGCTTTAATAATTCTTTAGCAGCGATTGGGTTACCTCGTATTTTTGAAGTGAGTGAAGCGCTCCTTGAAGAGACTGATTGGTTTGACAATGAAGTGATTGCTACCAAACACGTCGACTTCTTCAACAAGCGTTCAATCAATTACAACAAGCGTTCTTCGAGCGTGACTAGTGAAGATTTATTCTGAATTTACTAAACAAATAATACTCTGCATATTTATGGAACCCTGGTACTGGTTGAATGAGAATAGTCGCGCCTTCCTTGATCGTGGATATTTAGCCCCTGGCCAAACAGCTGAAGAACGCATACGGGTAATTGCTGAAAAGGCAGAAGCATATCTCAAGCAGGAAGGGTTTGCTGATAAGTTCTGCGACTACATGTCAAAAGGGTGGATTTCACTCGCGTCACCAGTGTGGTCAAATTTTGGTATCGACAAGGGGTTACCAATTAGCTGCTTTGGTTCATACGTCGCTGACAACATGGGCAGTATTCTCCAGACGCACGCTGAAGTAGGAATGATGAGTAAATACGGAGGTGGTTGCTCTGGGTATTTTGGTGCAATTCGTCCGCGTGGAGCGACGATTGCGAGTGACAACGGACAATCTTCTGGCTCGGTGCATTTTATGCAACTTTTCGAAACGCTAGTTGACGTAGTGAGTCAGGGTTCGGTTCGTCGGGGTCATTTCTCGCCCTACCTTCCAGCTGAACATGCTGACATCATGGAATTTCTTGATATCGGTACCGAAGGAAATCCGATTCAGAAACTTACCCATGGCGTAACCGTGGGGGATACCTGGATGGAAGAGATGATTGCCGGTGATGAGGTGAAGCGAAAAATCTGGGCACGTATTATTCAGCGTCGGGGTGAGATGGGGTACCCATATATCATGTTCAATGATACGGCGAACAGAAACACTGTCGATGTCTATAAAGATAAAGCATTGACGATTTACGCGAGTAATATGTGCAGCGAAATCATGTTACCTTCAAAAGAAGACTGGTCGTTCGTCTGTTGTCTTTCTTCGATTAATCTCCTCCATTACGATGATTGGAAAGATACGGATCTTATCGAGACAATGGTATGTTTCCTTGACGCTGTGATGGAAGATTTCATTGTAAAATTAGAAGCCCTGCGTGACCACAAAGAAAAAGAAAAGCGTCTCGCATTTGGGTTTATGGAACGTGCGTACAACTTTGCGAAAGCAAATAGAGCACTCGGCTTAGGTGTGCTTGGATACCACTCTCTCCTCCAATCAAAACTTCTGCCTTTTGAGAGTATAGAAGCAACCAGACTCAATACGGAAATATTTTCTCTCATGAGAGAAAAGGCTGATAGTGCGACTGCGCAATTAGCAAAAGATCTTGGTGAACCAGAAGTCCTTAAAGGATATGGACGCCGTAATACGACCACAATAGCGATTGCACCGACTACTTCTTCCGCCTTTATCCTTGGACAAGTATCACAGGGGATTGAGCCAATTTGGAGTAACTGTTACACCAAAGATGTCGCTAAAATGAAGGTGACCATAAAGAATTCTAACCTCCAAGTATTGTTGACAAAGAAAGGTGAAAATTCAAAGGCTGTCTGGGACAGCATTCGTGATAACGATGGTTCGGTACAACATCTTGATTGTCTCACGGTTGAAGAAAAGGCGGTGTACCGGACTTTTGCAGAAATCGATCAAGAAAAGATTATCGAGCAAGCAGCGGTGCGTCAACAGTATATCGACCAAGGACAGTCACTCAATATCATGGTGGCACCTGATACTCCAGTCAAAGACATCAATGCACTGTATATCAAAGCATGGAAGATGGGCATCAAGAGTTTGTATTATCAGCACTCAATGAATGCTGCACAGCAGATGGTGCGTAAGAAGTTGACCGAACACAACGGGAAGTAGGGATTATGCTTGAAATAACGACTGAACCAAAGTAAACACTAAAAAATTGGGACGAATGACGGATGTTGATCAGATAAATACACGAGTAATTTAAACTTGTTCAATAGTTCGAAGAAATCTTGTCGGCTGATTTTTAGATTCGATTCCCAATGATAAGATACTTCTATATGAATGAGCAAATACGGCGGATTATTATTGGTTCAGATTCTCGCGCTCTGGCGACTAGTGGTCCACAGGGGGTGAACGTAGTGCCAATTTCAGTCGTGGAGCTTATTGGCGATGAGGTTTATCTCTATGATTTCTTTATGCACAAGACGGCAGAAAATATTCAGGTAGAACCACAGGTGGCGTTTACTTGCTGGCAAGGTTTTCATGGTGTACAGGTAAAAGCGACCGCTGTCTATGAAACGAATGGGGAAGTGTATGAAACGGCAGTCATTAAAATGAAAAAGCGCTTTAAAGACCGTACTCTTCGAGCGGTTATCCGGCTCATTCCTACCGCCATATACGATATTGCGCCAGGTTCTAGCGGAGAAAATCTAGTGGGGTGAGATAGACTACGAGGTACATTGCAACCACCGCACGTCTTGCGCGACGCACTGCGTGATGATTTTAAATAACGTACTATAAAGGTTGCAAAAAATCTGATATATTAGTGTAATCCGGCATAGATTGCCGCCACATATCGTACCTGTTGAAATCCTTTTATTATCAGGGAAAGAAATGCGGTATAGTATACGAGCGTAAGAGTACTATACTCTACGTACATGTTTCTATTTTTTAATTCCCATAAAAGGCATCCAGCAGGGACTACGTATCGCGACTGCGCAGTCCCCGCTGGGTGTCTTTTATTGTTTTGTGCCTTTTAATATGGTTAGCTTGTACGGTATGAGGACAGCATATCTGATTATCTTTGTTACGGTACTCTGCGGAGCGGGCATATATTGGTACCAATCCACGGTACATATCTGTCCAGTGCCGTTGCTATATACCATAGGTGATATTGATCCAGCCTTCGATATCAGCCGGGAGCAGGCGGTACTGTATGCCGCAGAAGCAGAAGCGGTTTGGGAAAAAACGGTAGGCAGAGAACTCTTCCAGTATGAAGCAACAGCAGCACTCACCATCAGGTTTGTGTATGATACTCGGCAGGAGAATACTAATTTTGAAGCAATCCAACGGGCGGTTTTAGATGAGCAGCGAAAACAAAGTGAAACGGTAAATGAAGCACTGCGACGACTACGAGAGGAACATGAACAATTGGTCGCTACGTATAAAGAACGCAAGGCAACCTACGAAACAAAATTAAGACACTATAACGACGAAGTTACTACGTACAATGACCGTGGCGGAGCACCAACGGACATATTTGCAAAATTACAGAAAGAGCAGACTGTACTTGACGATGAAGCGAGTGCCCTGGAAGAACTCTCAGGAAAACTCAGTCTATTAGCAAAGAGCATCAACGAATTAGTAGATCGGGGGAACAAATTGGTTAATGCATACAATAACGGAGTGTTGAAATATAATAGACAGTTTGGTTTCTCGTATGAATTTACACAGGGTGATTACCAGAGTGATAGTATAAATATCTATAAATTCTCGAGTGCTGACGAGGTGGTTGCGGTATTAGCTCACGAGTTTGGTCACGCGCTTGGCATTGGTCATGTTGAGGGAACTTCCTCTCTCATGTATTATTTACTAGAGAGTCCTGAAGCTGTTCCAACACTGTCTGCTTTTGATCAACAGGCGTACGCAGAAATGTGTGGGTATACAGAATCATTCTCACAAAGAATGCATCGGAAGATACGAGAGTTTGCAGCACTTATTACATAAGTAATTTATATGGATAAAAGTTTTTTTGGTACGACGCAGATGCGCATCTTGGTTGCACTGTCGCTGTTGATGGCAATCATTGCCCTTGCCTCTTATGCATCACTAAATTTTGAGAAAATACAGTATTCTAACCCTACGCCAGCCACGATCAGTGTCATTGGTGAGGGGGAAGTATTGGCAGTGCCCGATATTGGAAGATTCTCTTTCTCAGTAATGGCAGAGAATGCCGAAGCGAGTGTGGCACAAGAATTATCGGGGACGAAGATAAACGAAATTTTAGCCTACCTACGTGAGCAAGGAATTGAAGATAAAGACATTAAAGTAGAGCAATATAATCTGTACCCACGGTGGCGGTACGAAGAACGAGTCTGTCCAATAGGCTCATATTGTCCAGGAGGAGAACGGGTACAGGATGGATTTGAGGTTACCCAAAGCATTGCGGTAAAAGTACGAGAGACAAAAGATGCTCCAAAAGTTATCGCTGGAGTTGGTGAACGCGGTGCTACCGACATCAGTAATCTTAATTTTTCCGTTGATGATACCGAGGCACTTCGTGATGAAGCACGTGCTAAAGCAATTGAAAATGCGCAAGCAAAAGCGGTAGTGCTGGCAAAACAGCTTGGTGTTCGCATCGTCCATTTGACGGCATACTCTGAGACTGGAGCTGCTTATCAGCCGTACTACAAAGAAATGTCGATGGCACTCGATGCTCCTGATGGAGGGTTTGGCGGGGCAGAACTTCCGATGGGCGAAGAGAGTACTCTTGTCCGAGTGAATATCACGTACGAGATTAAATAGATGAAAAAGTAAAGACCGGCGCCCAAGGGCGCCGGTCTTTACTTTTTCCCATGCTCGGCGTACAATGAAACGCAATTAGAGCCCCGCGAGGGGTTTTATAAATGATAAATAAGCCTATGTCCGAAAGACAAGAAGCGATTTTATCTCTCAATTCCTGGTTTCGTCTCGCCAGAAATTGCTGGACAAAAGAAATGCTTATCAGATCTTGACTACCAACAAATTACCATGAACTCACTTATAAAATATTTTCGTGACACTGCGACTGAACTCAAGCAAGTGTCATGGCCGACGCAACATCAGGCAATGCTATACACTGTTTTGGTGATTTTTATTTCAGTTTTTGTGTCACTATTTACTGGCGCATTTGATTTCCTCTTTTCACGAGGTATTGAAGCATTCGTTAATCGCTTTTAAAGTATATGGCAAAACAAGTAAGCACTGGTGAGCGACACTGGTATGCGATTCACACCTATTCTGGGTATGAAAATGCAGTCACCCGTAACCTTAAGCAGCGTATTGATTCACTCAATATGAACAATAAGATTTTTAACGTAGTTGTTCCAACTGAGAAAAAAATTCGAGTAAAAGGAGGAAAGCGAGTGACCGAAGAAGAGCGTATCTACCCAGGGTACGTACTCGTGGAAATGATTGTGGATGATGAGTCTTGGTTTGTTGTACGTAACACTCCGCGCGTGACTGGATTCGTCGGTAGCGGTACTCAGCCGGTCCCGCTTACTGAAGCTGAGTATAATGGACTCATGAAACGCATGAGTAGTGATACGGTCAAACACATGGTAGACCTAAGTGTCGGTGATCTAGTGATTATTGCCGATGGTCCGTTCAAGGATCTTGAAGGAAAGGTGGGCGGAGTCGATGAAGAGAGTGGTAAAGTAAAGGTGCTCGTATCAATGTTTGGACGAGAGACCCCTGTCGAGCTTGATTTTCTTCAAATTAAGAAGGCGTAACCCTATAGGAAGTAAGAAAATCACCAACCGAAAGGTTGGTGATTTTCTTTACCAAAATTTTCTTGGAAGTACTTTGTATTTGATTAATATGTAGAAAGCTTCCAAGGCGTCAACAAATGAAATTTTTTTACCTTCAGCGATACTTCGTGGCTGGTATGAGATAGGAAGCTCGGCAATAGTGTATCCCTGACGAAGTAGTTTGGCGGTCACTTCTGGACAGAAACCAAAACGTTCTTCTTTGAGGTTGAGGTCTTGTAAAATTGAGCGCCTAATCAACTTATAGCAAGTTGGCTCGTCAGTAAGTGTGCTTCTAAACAACACATTGGTGAATAAGGTGAGAGAAAGCCCTCCGTAGTAGAAGATGGTTTTTCTGCCTAATGCTTGGTCGGCTAGTTCTTGCATTCGGCGGGAGCCATAAACGGCAACTAATTTTTTTTCGAAGGCGTGCGTGATCATTTTTTTAAGATCATGGGGGTTGTACTCCAGGTCTGCATCTTGTATGACTACGTACTCGCCGGTCGCAACTGCAAGCCCTTTTCTCACGGCACCACTTTTCCCTAGATTTTTCTTATTCTCAATTAAGGTGAGAGGGAAGTGCAACTCATTGATTAATTGTACTGTTTTATCACGTGAGCTGTCGTCAATCACTATGACTTCTGTCTCAATTTCCCCAAAGTCAACAGAAAATAATAAAGAAAGCAATTGTTGAATGGTCTTTTCTTCATTGTAGGCGGGAATGATGATGGAAAGCTTCGTGGGAGCAGTGTTAGCATAGTATGGCATATAGTAAAACTATTATAACAGCGAGGTTTATATCTTCATATCACGAAAAGCAAAAAATTTTATCAAAATAAAATTGATAAAGAAGCTGAACGAGAGGGCAATAATTTTGGCGATGATAACTGTGGTAAGAAACCATTCAACACAAACAATTACCACCGAAATATTTACTGCAAAACCAATAAGACTAGAAAAAAAGTGTTTTACATATACGGTGGACACGTTTTCATTGCGCGAAAAAACAAGGATTGAAGAAATTATGAAATTCGTACTAGTGCCCATTACAAAACCAAAGGCGATAGCAAATAAATAATGTAGGTTAGTGGTGTTTAGAAAAAGAAAAACAGTGGAAAGATCGCTAATCGCAGCAACTCCGGCTGCGATGAGATATAAGAAAAACTGCGTATGTATTCGCTGTGGTAAGAAAGAGAATTGTTTTTTATCGACAGTCATCGTTAGTGTAGCGTGATAGTATGCAAGGTGCACAGTGAAGTTTCCAAATGACTATGATAAAAGAATTTACGAAGCAGATAATTCGTCAATGGCCATACGCAGTAGTTTTTTTGTGCACAATCGTATTTTTGCTAGCCATTAAATATCCCTACAGTGCATTTACTGACTCACGAGATCCTTACTATCATACCAGACAGGCAATTTCCTACGCAACGCAAACTGAGATATCGTATCCAGCGCTAACATATTTTTCTGAGTATCCTGCTGATCCTTGGTACGGGTACCACAAAATCCTCGCACTTAGTTATTTTGGTGCTGATAACCTCAGTCGCGATCTGATCATAAAAAGGACAATACTGCTACATAGCATATTGAGCGCCTTGCTTATGGTCGCTATTGCATACCTTGGTGTACGGTATTACCGAACCATTTTTCCTGTATATGAGCGCCAGTTTTTGTCGAAAAAAATTCCCTTTCGCGTAAAGATGTTTTCAGACAAAAAGATTATCTTTATTGTGACGAGTACGATGACACTACTTTCGTCGGGGTTTGTGTTTCGTGCACTATTGATGGAGCGACCACACACACTCATGATTACCTTGGTCATGATAGGTCTGCTGTGTATGGTTAGTCGAAATTATGTCTGGCTTCTGATAATGGCAATAATTGCACCGCTGGTATATTCATTGTCACTTTTTATATTCATACCAGTCGTGATGATGTTGGTTGGTTGGTTGGTTGTTGATCGAAGTAGTGAAGGGTTTCGTCTCATACGAACACCATTTCTGTATACTACAGGTGGGTATGCTCTAGGACTGTTTGCACACCCAGATACCGCTGGGTACCTTTTGAATGGAGTCGCTTTTCATTTTTTTGCGGTGTTTCAGAGTCTTTTATGGTGGATACCGAACTCATTTGGAGAATTACCAATTCCAACAGAAATGCTCTTTTCAGATACAGCGATTAGGATTTTATTCTTACCAATTATCGTGTCGCTTGGCACCACTTGGTACCGGCTACGAGAAAGTGCAACTCGCGTAGAGGTTGTAGATCTACAGGTCAAATGGGTGACTATGCTCGAGGCTGGTTTTAACGCCACCGCACTGTTGTTAGGTGTGGTGTCACTGTTTATTTATCGGACGATTGAATATGCGGTCCCACTTCTTTTTATTGCATTCATTACGGTGTTATTTGGTCTCCTTATACCATTGGCACAGTATCTGCATCAGAGTCTCTGGAACTATCCGGGAGAAATCGCTTCATTTTATCAGCAGACGGTTTATAGTATAAAAAAATTTTCTGGTCGGAAGACTATTACTGCGATATCCTTGGTGGGAATTTTGTATGTAGCTATTTTTATAGTAATGGCGCGCGAACAAGCGACAAAAGTCAATTATGCTCCTGATAGGTTGGAGGAAGCAGTTTCATTCCTTGCAGATCAAAGTGGAGTAGGGCTTATCATGACGAGTGATTTTGCTATGTATACGCAGGCTATTTTCTATGGACCCACCAATCACTATGCGATTGGCATGGATCCAAGAATGACCTATTTTTATAATCGTGAGACATCAAGACAGTTGTATCTTTTCCTGGGAAATGAAAAAGATTGTTTGGATGGATGTAAAAATCAAACCGAAGCTGAAACACGGTCATTTTTGCAACTACAGGGAGTGACTCATTTAGTAATTGATGAGGACTCTATGAGTAAAAACAGAGCCACGTATATAAAAGAACAATCATTTCTTGAGTTGTTGTACCAAAGTAAAGAGTATCCTGATGTACAAGTCTACAAACTTAAATAGTTGTATATATACCCTGAGGTATTGCAAAACCACGTTTTCTCTTGTACGATACGCAAGCTTCAGAAGAGGGTGACTATGGAACACTGTCTTCACAAAAAATTAAAGAATACATATGGCAAAAAAACTAGTAAAGCAAATTAAGGTGCAGGCAACTGGTGGTAAAGCTACCCCAGCTCCACCACTTGGTCCAGTACTCGGTCAGGCTGGTATCAATATCGGCGAGTTCGTTAATCAATTTAATGAGCAGACTCGTGATCGAATGGGCGACATTGTTCCGGCAATCATTAATGTTTACGATGATCGTACGTTTACTTTTGTCACTAAAGTATCACCAATGTCTCGTCTTATTTTGAAAAAGATTGGTAAGGACAAGGGTTCAAGTAAAAACGCAACATCATTTGTTGGTTCCATCACCAAGGCACAGGTAAAGGAGGTGGCAGAACAAAAGATGCAAGATCTCAATGCTGCTTCAATTGAAGCGGCGATGAAGACCGTAGAAGGTACTTGCCGTTCAATGGGAGTTAAGGTGGTTCAGTAACTATTAGTATAAAAAAGCGGCGCCAAAGGCGCCGCTTTTTTATTTTCGTTTGTAATCCACCCACTGAAATGCTACTCCCTTATACTCTTCCATAGGGTATTCTTTTTCAATAAAAAATTCATTTTCAAACTCTGGGAAAAAGGCATCACCATCTTTCCGGTCAAAGTACCAGGTAACATAGAGACGAGAAACGAGGGGAAGAAATTGTCGATATAATTCAGCTCCTCCGCCGATATGTATCTCAGTTGGATTCTCTGCGTTTGCTAGAGCGATTGCCTCGTCAAGAGAATGTGCAACTTTTACCCCCTCGTACAAAAAATCTTGATCACGAGTGAGGACAATGTTGGTGCGACCGGAAAATGGTTTGCCGAGGATTTGAAGGATAGAAGCAAAAGTCTTACTACCCATGATAATAGGATTACCCATTGTGAGCGTCTTAAAGCGCTTAAGATCAGCGGGCACATGCCATAGAAGTTGGTTATTTTTTCCAATAGCACGGTCACCTTTACTCATACCGGCGACCATCACAATAGGTGGATGATTATGTTGTAGGTTTTCCATGGGATTAAAATAAGCAAGGCCTGTTACAGAAATTTGCGCTAGGAATAGCACAAATTTAGAACTAAATTCATAATATGCCCCTCCGGGCATTCATTCATTTAATTATGCCATAGTGCTTGCTCCTTGTCTTTTGGCGTGGTGGTGAGTGAAGCGCTATAATAGCTTAGTTAATCCTCTACTTATGTCACATTTTGAAATTGAAGTTAAAAGTTTACTCGGTGACAAAGAACGTGCCGAAGCACTCAAACGTAAGATGCAAGCACTCGATCCAGGTTGCGCCTGTGTCTCGACCAACACGCAGCTGAATCACTATTTTGAAGGGGGAGATATTCTTGCGTTGTATGAGAAAGTTGTCCCACTGCTCAATGAAGAGCAAATGATAAAATTTAAAGCAATTACGGAGCGTGGTGATTCATTTTCCGTTCGTACTAGGCAGCGAGACAGTGAAGTATTACTTGTGGTGAAGGCTTCGATTGATACTGGAACGAGCGAGAATACTGTGAAGCGAATGGAGTTCGAAGAACTGGTGGTGGTGACCCTTGATGCCCTTGATGCCTTGGTGCTTGAAGCCGGATATGTTTGCCAAGCGAAATGGTCGCGCGAACGTGAAGAGTACACCTTTAAAGGTGCCAATGTTTGTCTCGATTGTAATGCTGGCTATGGGTACTTGGCGGAAGTGGAGAAGATTGTCTCAGACGAATCCCTCGCTGAACAAGCCCGTGTTGAGATTGCTGCTCTAATGGCTGAACTTGAACTTGAAGAACTGCCACAAGCGAGGCTGGCGAGAATGTTTGAGCATTACAACAAAAATTGGTCGGAATACTATGGTACCAAGAAGGTATTTTTAATCGAGTAGTCTATGTTTCTCTCTGACCAAGACATCAAAAAAGCAGTGAAAAGTGGCGCGATTATCATCGATCCGTTTGATGAGAAACGGCTGCAGTTAGCAAGCTATGATGTTACCCTTGGTAACGAATTTGAAGTGGTCGATCGCCATCAAATCGTCGCATCTGACCCCGCTAAAAAAATCTTTCCAAAGACCCACAAGATTTTTATTGGAGATGGTGAAACTTTTGTGCTCCATCCGGGTGAGAATGTGCTTGGTAAACAAAAAGAATTTATCGGTACTGACCTCGAGCATCTTATTCTTCTTTCGGGGAAGAGTAGTCTCGCGCGGGTTGGGTTGGTGGTACACAACACTGCTATGCTTTTTAATCCTGGGCATAAATTCTACCCAACCTTTGAACTAGTGAATAGTAGTAACGTTCCAATTATTCTCCGTCCTGGAATGGAGATTGCACAACTTATTTTTGCGCGGCTTACGTCGCCGGCGACCAAGAGTTATGAAGACGTTGGTCGCTACGACAGCGAGAATTCAAACCACTTTAGTCAGCCTAAGGCACAATAGCATGAATAAAAAACATCCCGAATATCAATACCTAGAACTTTGCCAAGATATTCTTGATAACGGTGACGACAAAGAACTCTTTTTTAATGATGTGGTACTTGAAGAATATAAAAAGAAAGGAGAGAAGCCACCGTTTATTCGTTCGGTTTTTGGACGACAAATTCGTTTTAACCTTTCTGAAGGATTTCCGCTCTTGACGACCAAGAAGACTTTTTGGCGTGGTATTACCACAGAACTCTTGTGGTTCCTCTCCGGCAGCTCAAATATCAAACCGTTACTAGAGGGTAATAATCATATCTGGGATGAATGGGCGTGGAAGATGTACCATATGTGGGCAATCGAAAACGCACCTGAGGAAGACATGACTCAGGAGGAGTTCATTACTACACTTAGCACCCTTCCGGCAGAGGATCCATTTGTGATGAAATGGGGTGACTTGATCACTATCTATGGTCGAATGTGGCGTCGTTGGCCAGCCAAAGATGGACGAGAGATTGATCAGCTGCAGTGGGTGATTGATGGGCTCAAGAAAAAACCTGATCGCAAATCGTACGTGGTATCAGCGTGGAATCCAGACTTCATTTATGAGATGGCATCAGAAGGACAGCAGTCACAAGTGCCACCATTTTGTCACACGATGTTTCAGTTTCAGGTAGCTGGCGGCAAATTGAATCTAGGGCTTTATCAACGATCGGCGGATCTTTTCCTAGGAGTACCGTTTAACATCGCGAGCTATGCGCTCCTTCTTCACATGGTGGCGCAAGTGGTTGATATACCACCAGGGGATTTTGTGCATAGTTTTGGTGATGTACATATTTACTCTAATCATTTTGACCAGGTAAAAGAGCAGCTTACCCGTGAGCCCTATCCATTCTGCAGAGTGCACTTAAACCCCGCTGTTACAGAAATTGATGGGTTTACGGCAGATGACATCGAGCTCATTGGGTACGAATCACACCCGTCACTAAAAGCAGAGATTGCCAATATTGGTGGCTTTGAAAAGACTAAGTCGTAGTGTGGTACCATTATAAAACAAAATAAAATATGAGTATGTCAGGAAAGTTAATAGTGGTAGAGGGGGCGGATGGTGCAGGCAAAGCGACTCAGGTCAAATTGTTGGTTGATCGCTTCAAGGCTGAAGGGATAGCAGTGGAAACAGTAGAGTTTCCCCGTTATGAAGAATCATTCTTTGGTGCCTACATCAAAGAGTGGCTTGATGAGGAGCATGGTAATTTTATCGAACTTGATCCACGACTCTCTGCAATCTTGTTTGCTGGTGATCGCTATGAGATACGTGACACGATTACTGGGTGGTTGGCTGAGGGGAAGCATATAATCATGGATCGATACGTGACCGCGAGTATGCTCCACCAAGGAGCAAAGATTTCAGACGTCGAAAAGCGAGGTGCATTCTTACTTTGGTTACAACGACTAGAATATGATGTACTAAAAGCAGCGCGCCCCGATTTGGTCGTATATTTAGATATGCCCGCCGAGATGCGACACGCACTACTTACCACTGACGAGTTTAAACCAAATCTTGGTCACACTGAGACTGATGAGCTCTATCAGAATGCCGTCCAAAGATGTGCAGAACATGTGGCGGCGCTAGAAAAATGGAAGATAGTGTCATGTTTTATGGACGGGAAACTCCGCAGTAAGGATAATATTAATACCGAGCTGTACGGGTTGATTCGACCATTACTCAATTAATAAAATTATATGGAAATTTTGATAAAACGGCTTTATGAAAATGCAACATTGCCAGTCTATGGTCGTGAAGCTAGTTCAGGAATTGAACTGTGTGCGCTCACTGGTGTCGTCATAAAACCAGGGATGACGGTACTGGTACCAACCGGAATCGCAATGGCCGTACCAGTTGGTTATATTGGCTTGGTGTGGGGGGCACCAACGATGGTAGTAGGTAATCCAATAAAAGTGACTACTGCAATTATTGAATCCAGACATCGTGATGAAATAGTAATAGAGATTAGCAATACTGGTACTGAATCAAAAAAAATTAGTGCTGGAGAGGTGGTAGCACAATTGCTAGTACAACAAGTCCACCATGCACAGTTGATTGAAGCTGAGGACCTTAGTAGTAGTCACTAGACGCACAAACCATTGCCTCGCGTATGTTGTGATTGATGCTTTGTCTCTATTAATAAACAGTAATGAATTGAAATCATGCAGCACTATCAATATATCAAAGCGCAAGATGAGGAGGTGTATACCGTCTTGGTCGGTGAAGAAGAACGTGAACGAACTGGCATTGAACTTATTCCAAGTGAAAATTATGTAAGCCTAGCGGTGCGAGAAGCCGCCGGTTCAGTGCTCACTAATAAATATGCTGAAGGATATCCTGGTCGTCGATACTACGGTGGGCAACAGTACACTGATGCAATAGAAACGCTCGCTATAGAGCGGGCAAAAAAACTTTTCAAATGTCAGTATGCTAATGTGCAGCCACTCGGTGGTGCGGCAGCTAACGTAGCCATGTATTTTGCACTCATGGAGCCTGGTGATACGGTGCTTGGGATGGACCTTTCCCATGGTGGTCATCTTACGCATGGCCATCCAACTACGAGTATCAATAAAGTTTTCAACTTTGTTCGCTACAAGATGAAGGATGTCGATACGGGTGAAATTGACTACGATGCACTTCGTACGGTAGCACTGCGTGAAAAACCAAAGATAATTTTAGCAGGTTTCTCAGCCTATAGTCGTGAACTCGACTATGCAAAGTTTGTGGAAATCGCCAAGGAGGTGGGGGCATACACAGTGGCAGATGTCGCGCACATTGCCGGACTTATTGCCGCTGGTGTACTGAAAAATCCATTTGATTATGGGTTTGACGTGATGACGACCACAACACATAAGACCCTGCGTGGTCCACGGGGAGGGATGATACTCGTACGGGAGAGTGAAGATATTGCGAAGCGGATTAACAAGGCAGTATTCCCAGGCACACAAGGTGGACCGCATATGCATATCATTGCTGCCAAGGCAGTTGCTTTTGGTGAAGCACTGGAGCCGAATTTCAAGAAGTATGCCGCCCAAGTACTAAAAAATGCCAAGGCGATGGAAAAAGTTTTTAAAGACGCTAAGATACGACTACTCTGTGGTGGCACTGATAACCACCTTTTGCTCGCTGACGTCTATGGTTCACTTGGTGTCACCGGTCAAGAAGCTGAGACTGTTCTTGATGAGGTTGGTATCACTCTCAACAAAAACATGATTGCCGACGAGACCCGTACAGCGATGGATCCTTCTGGTATCCGCTTTGGTACACCAGCCATGACGACACGGGGCATGAAAGAAGGGGAAGCAACCAAGCTTGCCGAAATTATGATTGCGACGATGCGCGCCAAAGATGATGCTGCGAAGAAAGTAGCACTCAAGGCTGAGGTAGTGGCTCTCTGCGAAGCCTTCCCGGTACCAGAGAAATTTGTGTAGCTAGTAATTAAATTATATGAAAGAAGGCTTCCCCGCAATAAATAAATTAACTAAGTCAGATGATTCTGAAACTACTGCGCTGATAGCTCCGCAGTTTATCAGAGAGTTTTCTCGCGAAAATTCAACTGAGGAACGAAGTCAACTGTCTTCTGAAATTAGAAAGAAACGTCAAGAGCGTGATGCTTTTCGTGTTGAACAAAACGAACTTACCGCTGAGCAGGAAAAGATTGTGTCAGAATTAAATGAATTGAGAGATAAGATTGAAGAATATGATAGTGCTGGCTTTTTGCATAAAATAACTGACTATCTAGAGTATCGGAATCTACAAGCAGCCGTCGCAAAGCAACTAGAAGCACAAGGTGAGGTAGAACAGGCTATGCAAGAGTTAGAAGAAACCCCCGCAATGTTTGAAGAGCCTAAAAAGATGCTGATTGAATTCTATCAAGGCGAAAGGCAAAAGTGGGCTGAAGCCGGTTATGACCCAGAAGACATCAAAAAGTATTTTTCTGAAGAAAATCTCTCCAGACTTTCTGTCGAAGAGTATGCCCTTCTGATGCAGCGTTTTCCTGGCGAAATGGTGACTCACGTGACGCGGCAAGGGATTCGCGATCATGCTTCAACTAGCTTTCACACAGCAGGTATTGGAGAATTCCATAATGGCTTTAAGTCTGTAATAGAAGATCGTTGCATACGCTCCTCTTTAGGAATAGCTTTACAAGAAAAAACGAAGGAAGCAGTCGTCGCTAAATATATGCATCTTGATCAGGTGGATAATATCAATCTTGATAGACCAAATGAATCAAAACGTAGTAAAGCACTCTCGTTGTATCAGAAAAATTTTTTATTCCGCCGAACTGATGATGTCTCTGCGGTTCATGTGGCAGCAGAATTGGTAATGGACGAAATGTATGGAGGCGAGACAGGAAATGAGATATTCTTTGCTTATCCTTCCGCTCACATAGCTGCTGAGCACAAATATAGTGGATTTATAGACGGTAGTATGGCTCGGGACTATCTAGGAGATAAGTCAGTTCACAATGATTCAAAAGTATATTTAGATGGATATGATGGTATGTCATTAGATGCCGCTTTGGTTTTTATACCAGAAGATGCTCAGGTAGATATCTTGACTGGGTCAAAGTATGAAACTACTGAGCGGAATCAATCGTTTGAGAAAGCTATTCAGGAAATTATTTCTGCTCGTTTCGATAAGTTAGGTTTTATACAAAAATTTGGACAACCATTACCATGGCAACTTGAAGGTCTTAATGATGAGGAAAGGAGAGAATTACTCGACGAAGCATATCGTAAATTTGGAATAACAGAACCACTGGCTCAAAAAATTGTATTAGACACGGAGTATATTACTAAGGTGATTAATGGTACTTGGGGGACTGATCATGAACATGATGCTTACCAAAAAGTCACTCTGGATTATTTGAAGAAAGATGTAAGCACACTAAAGCCACCCAAAAATACAGTCACATCGCGTGAGTATTGGGAGAATTATTTTTTACAAAATCCAGAACAACGACCATCAAAAATTGTTTATTACAAGAGCGGAGATCCTTCCGCGGCACTTAATACATGGCGTCGACAAAACGGAATAATTAAAAAAACTGAAGATAGAAAATACGGACTACCAGAAAATAATGTAAGTGAAGCTTCTCCTGAAGTAAATATTGACAGAGATAGACTCGCAGCATTAGCACTAAAAATAATTGATGACAGATTTCCTGAAACAGAAGACGAACGTCTTGCCAGAGAAGAAGAGGAGGAGATGGAAAAAATGTAAAAAATAAGGTAAACAGTATCCTTGATATTAAATTGCGGCAATGTAGTCGCCACCCATTAGGGTGTATGGTATTACCCAAAAGAGTTGTGCGGATGAAGCCTTGGTCTAAACAGCTCTGGTTAGAGGTTGATGATATATGGATTGACCCAGAATCTTACGATTCTGGGTCTTTTTTATTAAAAAATGGCCTTAAATATAGGCCAAACTAAAAAATTGTTTGCAAAATACCTTTTTCTATGGTATTATATAAATACTAATGCACTTTGCAGTTGCCATTAGTCTGTGACCCGAGGACCCTCCTCCCGGAGGTTGCAGTCTTCACACCCGATCTGTCAGATACGTCTGACCGGTCGGGTTTTTTTATTTATAAATCTTTAAGATATTCCACGTAACCAGCAGTGGTCATTTCGGCTTCAGGAATAAATCGCAATGCAACACCATTCATGCAATAGCGTTGCCCACCGCGTTCAGTAGGCCCGTCAGGGAAGACGTGACCGAGATGGTTATCGGCAGTCGCTGAGCGTACTTCAGTGCGGGTGCTAAAAAGTTTTTTGTCCTCATGAAGAGTAACTCTATCTTCAGAAATTGGTGCGGTAAAAGACGGCCAGCCGGTCCCGGAGTCAAACTTCTCGCGTGAAGAAAAAAGCGGTTCACCAGATAAGATGTCGACGTAGATACCCCGACCGTACTCTTTGTCATACGGTGAAGTTCCTGCTCGTTCAGTGCCTTCTTCCTGGGTCACTCTATACGCGAGAGTATCTAAGCTCGCCTGCAGAGTTGCGGCATCTGGCTTTTGGTAGTTTTGCCAAGGGGCGGTACTGGTGGCAGCTGCCTCTGCCGGGTCTTTCTCCCAAGAGAGGGCGGGGGCCGTGTCGTTGCCCCAGTGCTTTTCGATAAAAGTATCACGACCCGAGCCAGTGCGGTAGTACTGGTATTTGAGGCCACTTAGTGTGCCTTTATAATAATCCTGATGGTAGTCTTCAGCTGGCCAAAATATTGGTCGGGGTAAGATTGCGACGGCAAGTGGTTTCTCGTAGGGACCGTTTTGGTCAATTGTTTTGACGAGAGATGACAGTATCTCTTTTTCTGCGTCATCCTCATAATATAGCGCCGGTCCATAGGCTACACCGCGGTCGTAGAAAGAACCCTCACCATCGGTTGGATCCATGTGTTTCAGAGCAAAGATAGCAATCTCCCTAAAAGAAATGAGGGTCGGATTGTAGGTGATTTGTACTACTTCTTTATGTCCACCCTGACGATAATTTTCGTAGGTGGGATTATCGGTGCTGCCACCAGCATATCCGGAGACAGCGCTCAGAACATTCGGTAGTTTTTCTAAATCAGCTTCGACACACCAGAAGCAACCTCCAGCAAGAAGCATCGTTTTGGTATTTGTGGTCTCGTTGTTTGTTTCTTGTTCGGTGGCTGTCGACATAGGTGCTGCTGTTTTATTATTGATTTTGCTATGATATGTAGTAAGTAGTAGGGCACCAAAAATACTACTAACAATACTCACTACTAGTATACTGCGTTTCATAAGAGTAAGTATAATGGAGGTATATCGATAAGTAAAAATTACTCCACAAACACGACGTATGCTTATTACAAAATTACGACACACGACTCTTTTCCGCTCGGTTTCGAGACATTGGCTCACGATAGCTTTCTTACTAGGTTTTGTAACAGACACCATCCTGCTTAATCGGGTTGATGACATTTTCGACAATTTCGTCTTGTTGGCATACGTACTGCTGGCAACTAGTGCGCTACTACTATTTTATGTTGGCGTAGCAGAGCGAGGACCGGCATTTATGGCTCGGTTTTTCCGTCGGTATGCTCCAGTACTAATGCAGTATTCATTTGGAGGTTTATTGTCAGGGATGCTTATCTTTTATGGACGAAGTGGTGACTGGCTAGCAAATGCTCCCTTCTTACTTTTTATCGTAGCGGTCATTATTGGTAATGAATTGGTTGGTAAACGGTCAGATCGACTCATGTACCACATTGCGTTGTACTTCGTGGGATTATTTTCATACGTAGTGTTTGTTATTCCAGTATTGATTGGGGAAATGGGTAGTGCCATTTTTATTCTCAGCGGTCTCATTTCGCTTGTGTTGGTGACTTTTGTTATACAGGTGTTGTTTCGAATCATTCCGAATTATCTAGCTATTAATACCCAGCGAATTATCTTCACTATTGGTTTGATATACATCACTTTCAACGTACTCTATTTCACCAGTCTTATCCCACCAATTCCGTTATCGCTCACGACACTCGAAATAGTGCAGTCAGTGGAAACTATCTCTGCGGCTTCTGTACCAAAACAGTACCGGATAACGTATGAGGAACAGCCGTGGTTCCGACGACTTCCGCTCTTGAAACCAGTGTTGCATCCAACTGGTGATACGATTGCTTGCTTTGCTCGGGTGTATGCACCGATGAGGCTCTCTACTGAAATATTTCAGCACTGGGAATACAAAGATACAAATGGTGATTGGCAGGAACAGAGTCGGATTGGATATGAGATTGTTGGCAGTAATGCACAAGGATATGGCGGGTATACAAGAATTAGTAATTTCTTTTCTGGGGAGTGGCGCTGTAGTGTAGAGACGGGTCGGGGACAGGTGCTCGGACGAGAAGTGGTCCGTCTAGATGTCGGAGGAACCGTGCAAAAAATCAACGTCAAGATTGAGTAGTGTTCTTCACTAAAAATGTAGCTACTAGCAAGCGGTATGTATGTAGTTTCAAAATTGGTTTTGTAATTTTCTACAGCAAGTAGAAAACTAAAAATTTAGGTAGGTGAATCAAGGTACTCAATCGCGCGCGTAATATGTCCAGTTCGTTTTTCAGCATCCATTCTGGCAAGCAACCGTGGCATCATACTGAGGCGATGGTTTTTTAGAAAGAAGTCTTGATTGGTGGCAATGAAGTTCCAGTACAGTCCGTCCCAGAGCGTCGACCATTCTCCGGTCTTGTAAGGTGACATTTTTCTAATGTAGTTACTTCCTGATAGGTAGGGTTTGGTAGCAAAGAGTCCGCCATCAGCAAACTGACTCATGCCGTAGACATTGGGTACCATCACCCAATCATACGCATCAACGTACATTGCCATAAACCAACTGTATACCTGCGTCGGATCTGTCTTGGTGAGCAGCATAAAATTACCACATATCATTAACCGCTCGATGTGGTGCGTGTACCCAAAACGCAGGGCTTTTTTAACAGTGTCATCAATTGGTGGTAGACCAGTGGTACCATCCCAGAAAGAATCTGGTAAAGCGCGGTAGTGTTGCCAGAAATTTCCGCTCCGCATTTTTCTTCCGTCTACCTCATAAGAGGCCCGGATAAATTCACGCCAACCAATCACCTGTCTGATAAAGCCTTCGACTGAAGAGAGGGGGACAGGATAATTTTTTTCATGTGCTAGTACCGAGTCAATAATTTGTTTGGGAGTAAGGAGTCCGATATTAAGTAGCGGTGATACACATGAGTGCCAAAGGCGGGTATGGGATTCGGTGATAGCATCTTCATAGGGGCCAAAGTCTGCGAGGCGTTCAGTAATAAAAGCTTGCAGCCAGGCGGCGGCTCCTTCATGGGTGTAGGGAATCCAGACTGCTGCATCGCCATAGTGTTTGCCTGGTATGGTATCAAGCCAAGCGATAGCGCTTTCTACCTCTTTTGTGCTAATCAAATCAGGGTCAGCCGGGAGCGCGCTCCCACGTGGAATTTTTTTACGATTGTCGACGTCAAAACTAAAGTGACCACCACGCGGAGTGCCATCGGCTTCCATCAAAATCCCGGTGTCCTTTCGGAACTGTTCGTAAAAACGAGCAAGATGTCGTTTGCTCTTCCTGTACCGATCCATGGATTCTCGTTTAGGGAGGAAGAAAAGCGGTGACTCATATGAGACTCGAGAAAGTCCCTCTCTCATACAACTTCTTTGTATTCGTTGTTCTAACCAATCATCAGTAGTGTCAACGATGTGTATCTCAGTGAAGTGCTTTGTCTTGAGCCAAGTAAAAATAGTAGCAGTGGTAGCCGTCGCAGTGAGGGGAATGATAGTGGCGGTATATCCTTCGTTTCGTAACCTGTCCCGGTAGGCTACTAAAGAAAGGTGGTGGAGTAGTAGTTTTTGTCGATGAGTCGGGACTTCGCTCATAAACAACGGTTCCTCAATTAAAAAGACTGGCCGCTCTGGTGCGAGCGCTGGGTGCGAAGCAAAAAGTTGATGGGGGTAGATAAGAGTTGCGGTTGACATCGGTAGAGTATACTACGATGCATGAGTAGGCTGGAAACGAAGATTTGTCTGACCTGTAAACGCCCCTTTGTTAATCGTAAAAGTTGGCGTTTGCGTGGTCAATGAGAACGCGTGCGGTATTGTTCCAAGCGTTGTCGGTCGTGAATGGATAGTGAGTTTTTTGCAATGTAGGGCTTTATGTGTAAATGTAAAATTCATGCTACCATGCTACTACAGCCTGATACGTTGTACTGCAAGGACACTTTGCATAATTTCGTTAAAGATGTACGTAAAACAGAGATATTGTGGAGTGTACTGGCTATGTTCTGATACACATAACTTTTAATCTATATGAATACAAAAATGCATGGTCGTGAAAACGACTCAGTTGCAGTTGTTACTGTCGCAGTTAAATCTGAAGTCGCCTTGCGTGAGGAGACCATATTAGATTTTTGGACTACGCACGATATTTTTAATAAGACGCTTATCACTCCAGCTGGAGCAGCACCTAAAGGGGAGTACGTATTTTATGATGGGCCACCGTTTGCTACTGGACTTCCACACTACGGTCATATTTTAGCTGGAACAATCAAAGATGCTATTCCACGTTTTTGGACGATGAACGGTTTTCGCGTGCGTCGACAGTGGGGGTGGGATTGCCATGGGTTGCCAATTGAAAATATAATTGAAAAAAAGCTCGGGCTAGCGACAAAGCGTGATATTGAGACATACGGAGTCAAGAACTTTAACGAGGCCGCACGTGCTTCAGTCATGGAATATGCCGACGATTGGGAGAAAGTCGTACCGCGCATGGGTCGTTTTGTCGACATGGAACATGACTACAAGACAATGGATAGTACCTACACCGAAAGTGTCTGGTGGGTCTTTAAGTCACTCCATGAAAAGGGTTTAGTGTTCGAAGGTTTCAAGAGTATGCATCTTTGCCCACGTTGTGGGACAACGTTGTCCAACTTTGAAGTGAACCAAGGGTACAAAGACATTAAAGATATTTCAGTCTTTGTAGAGTTTCCATTAGTGGACGAACCAGGGACTTCATTCCTGGCATGGACAACTACACCTTGGACCCTTCCAGGTAATATGGCGCTTGCAGTCAATCAGGAATTTGAATATGCGATAGTCGAACTAGCGACTGAAACAGGTACTAAACGAATAATTATTGCAAAGGAGAGAGTGGTTGCGGTACTCAAAGATAAAGAGTATCGAATTATTGAAACCCGCAAAGGGTCAGCATTACTTGGCAAAAAATATGAACCACCATTTCTTTGGTTGTCAGCGCAAGTTACTGAAACTGCCCCAAATGCTTGGACGGTCCTTCAAGCCGACTTTGTAGAAATCGGTGAAGAGGGAACAGGCATTGTCCATATTGCACCAGCTTACGGTGAAGATGACATGAAGCTCGGACAAGAGCATACTCTTCCCCTTATTCACCACGTCGATGAAGGTGGGCATTTCAAAGATTTTGTTGTTGACTTTGCCGGACGGTTAGTAAAACCAAAAGACAATGTTGCAGCGGAGGTGAATCATATGGATGCCGATATTGAAGTCATCCGTGCCTTGGCAACAAGGGGGCGACTATTTGATAAAGAAAAAATTACGCACAGTTATCCACACTGCTGGCGCTGTGAGACACCGTTACTAAATTACGCTACCACTTCTTGGTTTGTCGACGTGCCGGCAATTAAAGACACGTTGGTAGCGGTCAATGAGAAAATCAATTGGGTCCCCGCACATGTAGGAAGTAATCGCTTCGGGAAGTGGCTTGAAGGTGCACGCGACTGGGCGGTAAGTCGACAACGCTATTGGGGTGCACCACTTCCAATATGGCGTAATCCAGAAACCAAGACATACAAAGTACTTGGCAGTATTGCTGAATTGCAACAGTTTGCACCCAAAACTGATAACCAGTACTTTATTGCTCGACACGCCGAGTCGGCACTTAATCCTAAAGGGATTCTCAATGTCGACACGGCAGTAGAAAATGGGTTGACCGAAAAAGGAAAAGAGCAGATTGCTTCATTGGTACAAGAGCTGCAGCGCACGCAGATTGATTACATTTACCATTCGCCCCTGCAGCGTACTAGAGAAACAGCCAGTCTGGTGGCAAATGCTCTTGGTCTCTCTCCAGAATGTGTGCTTGCTGACGACCGTTTACTCGAAATGAAGTTTGGTGAATTTGAAGGTAAATCAGTTGATGAATACCACACTTTCTTTGGTGATGAGTACCTCACTAAACAGCCACAAGGCGGTGAGAGTTGGGGTGATGTTAAGAGAAGAATAGGTGATTTCTTGTATGAAATTGATAGTACTTATACAAAAAAGAACATCTTGATTATTTCCCACAACGGACCACTCCAGATGCTTCAGGCGGCTGCCGGTGGAGATAGTGCGAGGGAAACGTTGCAACACATTAAAGATGACTCGTATGATTTTATAAATGCTGAGTTACGCCCACTTCCTTTTGTACCTATACCGCATAATGATAACTATGAACTTGATGTGCACCGACCGTACATTGATGACTTTATGATGTATGAAAATGGTGTAAAACTGGAGCGGGTTCCTGATGTGTTTGATTGCTGGTTTGAAAGTGGTTCGATGCCGTACGCTCAGGTACACTATCCGTTTGCCTGTGCTGATACGTTTGAGCCTGAGTATTTCCCCGCGCAGTTTATCGCTGAAGGACTTGATCAAACTCGAGGGTGGTTTTATTCGATGCTTGTCCTTGGAGTAGCATTGTTTGGGAAATCACCATACGAACAGGTGATTGTGAATGGTTTAGTCTTGGCGGAAGATGGAAAAAAGATGAGTAAATCGCTCCAAAATTATCCTGATCCGATGGAACTTGCTAACCGTGTGGGAGTAGACGCGATGCGTCTGTATTTACTATCTTCGTCAGTTATTCGGAGTGAAGATCTGAGTTTTTCCGAGAAGGAAGTACTTGAACTACAGCGTAAAACTATTGGTCGGTTGCATAACGTACTCGCAATGTATGAGATGTATGCCGATAGTACCGCCTCAAACGATGGCTCTACACAAGTGCTCGACAGATGGATCATCGCTCGCCTTAACCAATTCGTAGCCGAATCAACTGCGGGGTATAAAAACTATGAACTTGATAAAGCAACTCGTCCAATCGTAGATTTGATAGACGATTTGTCGGTGTGGTACTTACGCCGTAGTCGGGAGCGACTCAAGGGTAACGATACAAAAGATAAGGAAAAAGCACTCGCAACACTTCGTTTTACGCTTCGTACGCTGGCGCTTTGCCTTGCTCCAGTGATGCCATTTTACGCGGAATACCTTTGGCAACGGGTGAAGGAAGAGGGTGACGGAGAAAGTGTTCACCTTGGAGTGTGGCCAGAAGCCGGAACAGTCGACGATGTAGTACTTAAGGAGATGAGTCTCGTCCGAGAGTTTGTGACACTGGCGCTTGAAGCGCGGACAAAAGCTAATAGTAAAGTCAGACAACCATTAGCAACATTGTCACTCAATATCGAGATGCAGTCAGAGTATGCTGATATTATTGCTGATGAAGTGAATGTCAAAAAAATCGTGTTTGCCACTACTCAATCTGAACGTGTCATCCTTGATACTGCATTGACCCCAGCGCTTCTCGCTGAAGGTGCGGTGCGTGAACTAATGCGAGCAATCCAAGAGCGCCGTAAGACCACTGGTCTTGCTCCACAAGACATGGTCACGCTCACAGTCGATACCGATGTAGCTGGTAAAGCGGTGATCGAAACACACCAAGCACTGCTCACTAACACCGTTGGTGCGGCTGCGCTCATTTTTGCTGCCACAAATGGGGAGGTGGTAGAAGTTGGTAAGTTTCGCTGTATGTTTAGTATTGAGAAACAGTAAGAGAGCTGTACTGTATGCATTCTTCTGCAGCAGAGTACGACTAAAAAATCACGTATGGCCTACGAGACGTATACCACCGAAGCTTTAGTTTGTGGCACCTTCAATCGCAATACTGCTGACCGTAGCTTTCTTCTGTTTACCAAAGAAGCGGGAATGCTTTATGCTGACGCTAGAAGTATTCGCGAAGAACGATCCAAACAACGCTACGCGCTACAAGAATTTTCCCTGCTCCGCGTATCTTTAATCAAGGGGAAACGAGGTTGGAAGATAGGGAGTGTTGAAGCAATGAGAAATTATTACCATGACGCGCTTGATCGAGAAGCTCGGGGAAGTGTGGTAAACCTGCACCGATTACTTCGTCGTTTCATGAAAGGAGAAGAGTGTGATGTACACTTGTTTGAGTATGTCCAGTCGGGATTAGAAGTGGTGGCAGTGGCGGTCGCAAATCGTCAATTTGTAGAAGCAGTAGTTGCGGTCACGGTATTAAGTTTCCTTGGATATGTTAATAAAAATCAAATACCAGAAACATTGCGCGGTAGCGATCCAATCGGTATTACAGAGCACTATACAAGTAAAAATAGAGAAATAATCTCCGCACTCTATACCCACGCTATTGGAGTGAGTCATTTATAAGCCAATGGTATACTACAAGAACATGAAACCGATACGTTCCCAAGAGCAAATAGAAGAAATGCGCCAGCGTTTATATGATCGCAGTACACAAGTCGGACAAGATTTTCGGCACACCCTTACTGACGAGAAAATAGATGTATCACGTGATTGGTCTGTTACTCCAAAAACTACCAAAGCGAATGTCTCTGATTTACGAGACGGCATGATTGCCTCTTCCGAGGAACCGCTAGACGAAGCACCAAAGATAACACCAAAACGACACTATCGAGGATTTGTCCTTTCGGGAAGTCTGGTTATTTTTATTCTTGTCGCAGCCATGACAAGTCTGCTTTTGTATTTTGGTTTCAATCAAGTCTCAGGGGACAATATTGAAGTAGTAATCAAAGGACAGTCATTGGTGGGGGGTGGAGAAACCATGTCTCTTCAAGTAGCAGTTATTAATAAAAATACTGTCCCGATCGATTCAGCAACACTTATTTTACGGTATCCTAAGGGCACGCGTTCCACTGGCGATTCACCACGAAATCTATTTGAGGAGCGGATACCAATTGATGTAGTGGCTCCAGGAGAAGAACAAACGGTACCGGTACAGGTGACTGTCTTTGGAGAAGAAAATGCCGAAAAAAAGATTGAGGCGACTGTCGAATACCGAATTGAAGGATCTGACACAACGTTTTATAAAGAAGCGCTACCATTTGTGTTCCGTATTAGTTCCGCGCCACTTGTCATTCGCATTGAAAATCTAAAAAAAGTTGCTTCTGGGCAAATGACAGAAGTAGTGATAACCGCAGTTTCAAATGCTTCAGCACCACTGCGTGACGTGTTGATTACCGCTTCGTATCCCAATGGGTTTGATTTTGAAAAGTCAGAACCAGCTCCCATCTATGGAGAAAATGTTTGGCGAATTGATGAACTACTACCTGAACAGAAATCAGTTATAAAACTACAAGGACTAGTTACCGGTCTAACGGATGAAACTTTTCGTATTAATTTCTCTGCCGGTCCAGCAAATCCAGATAACCAGTACTTAGTGGGGTCGGTGTTAGCTGATAGTCGAGCTGATTTTATCATTGAACGACCCTTCATTGATGTGCAGATTGCTATCAATAACGACAGTGACCGCTCAGTCATCATACCGCAGAATGAAATCGCAGGAGTTATTGTTACTATCAAAAATACGCTTAAAGAGTCGGTGTATGACATGGCAGTAGAAGTAGTTCCGGGGGGAAATGCGCTCAGAGAAGATTCAGTCACTAGCGCTAACGGATTTTATGATTCGAACCGAAAAGCAGTTCGCTGGGAAGTGTCTAACAACCCCTCATTTGATCAGGTATTACCAGGAGATGAGCGTCAACTAGAATTTCAAGTAGTACAGGGACCAGAAAAGACTAGTTCTGCTTTCGACATGGTTGTTAATGTGTACGCTAGACGGGTGTCTGAAAGTAGCGCTGTCGAGACTCTTGTCGGTACCGTAAAAGCAGAGGCAAAATATTCATCAAAAATTGCACTGCGCAGTCAAGCAGGGAGAGATAGTGCAAGTTTTGTCGATCGCGGTCCAATCCCGCCAAAAGTTGGCGAAGAAACAACGTACACCATGACTATTGTTGCCGAAGCCGGTGCCAACAGTATTCAAAATTCGGTAGTCGAAACCAGCTTGCCACTGTACGTTGATTGGCTTGACTTATATGAAGGCGAAGGAACGGTAACGTATAATCCAGTATCCAAGAAACTGCAGTGGGCAATCGGTGACATTGGTGTTCAGGAAAGGAAAGAATTATCATTTCAGGTCTCAATCCGTCCAAGTATTTCTCAATTACGAAAGGCCCCGGTACTGTTAAGGGCACAAACTATGCGTGCCAATGATCGCTTTACAGGTGTTCTTTTGCAGGCTACAGTGTTAGAAATTACGACTGAACTTTCTAGAGAGATGAATTCCCTAGAAGATAATGGTGTAGTCAATCGTTAGACATATGGTATGGAAAAAAATGTAGATACAATGGAGAAGGTGGTTTCGCTTTGCAAGCGACGGGGGTTTGTGTTTCAAGGCAGTGATATTTATGGTGGTCTTAAGGGAACGTGGGATTTTGGTCCACTTGGCGTCACTCTTAATAACAACATAAAGCGTGAGTGGTGGAAGATGTTCGTTGAAGGGAGGGAAGATATCTACGGAATCGACGCAGCTATTTTAATGAACGCCAAAGTCTGGGAAACTTCTGGTCACGTGGCTGGTTTTTTTGATCCCCTCGTAGAAGACGTTGAGACTGGAGAACGGTTTAGAGCGGATCATCTCCTTAAAGACCTTGGCATAAATGCTGATGGCTTGTCTTTGACCGAGATTGATAATTTGATTATTGAACATAAAGTCCTGAGCCCAAAGGGTAATAAGGTCTCCGCTGCTCGTCAGTTTAATATGATGTTTGAAAGTCGTATCGGTGCGACTGCGGGAGATGAGGGTAAGGTGTACCTCCGCCCTGAAACAGCACAAGGAATGTTCGTTAATTTCAAGAATGTCCTCGATTCGATGTCACCAAAGATGCCATTTGGTTTGGCGCAAATCGGCAAAGCGTTTCGAAACGAAATTGCTCCCCGCGAGTTCGTGTTCCGAGTGCGGGAGTTTGAACAAATGGAAATTGAGTATTTTGTAAAAGAAGAGCAGTGGCGAGAAGAGTTTGAAAAATTGCGGCTAGCGATTCAAAAGTGGCATGACCATATTGGTCTTGCCCCAGAGAATATTAGAGAATACGAAGTACCAGATAATGACCTTGCGCACTATAGCAAGCGGACAATTGATTTTGAGTATAATTATCCCGGTAAAGGGTTTGACGAGTTAGCTGGTTTTGCCTATCGAACAAATCATGACCTAAAGGCCCACATGAACGCCAGCGGAGTTTCAATGGAGTACATTGAACCAGACGGAACTCGCTATGTGCCGCACGTGCTTGAACCATCATTTGGGGTGGGGCGAGCATTTATGGCAATTCTGTGCGAAGCATACACCGAAGACGAGATGGGTGGCGAGGTCCGTACCTATTTGAAGTTACCAAAGCATCTGGCACCATACAAAGTAGCGGTGTCACCACTCCTTAAAAACAAGCCAGCACTCGTAGAAAAAGCTCGCAGCGTTTTCTCAGTACTCAAAGAGACATTTGGTACTGTTGCCTGGGATGATAATGGTAACGTTGGTAAGCGGTATCGTCGCCAAGATGAGATTGGTACACCGCACTGCGTGACTATCGATTTTGATACCCTTGGTGAAGAAAAGCCAGAATTAAAAGATACCGTGACGGTGCGTGATCGTGACACTGGGCAGCAGACACGTGTCGCAATTGCCGAGTTGGTTTCATATTTGAAGTAGAGCATTACATAAAAGTCCGACGTTTCTAGCGCCGGACTTTTATACTGTGGCAATATTCCGATATTATCGTGTAAGGCGAAACATCACAAAGATACCAAGGAGCGCCCCGATGGCATTACCAAAAATTGCCGCAAAAGAAAAGCTGCTCGCACCCCAAAGACTAGGCACCAAACCACCGAGTATGCCACCGATAATCATCCCCAAATAGATCATTCTCCTCGATTCCATATCTGTCTAGTATAGCGCACTAGGGTCTTTACTGTAATATTTTTTGAGCTGTGTTAGAGTAATTTCATTATGAAAGACTCAAAACTTCGCTACATCACCACCACGTTGCCGTATGTGAACTCCAAACCACACATTGGCTTTGCTACTGAACTTGTCCGAGCTGATGCGTACGCACGGTACTCTAAACGTATGGGATATGACGTATTTTTCAACACTGGCACTGATGAGCATGGCCAAAAAATTTATGATAAAGCCCAAGAAGCTGGTAAGGACACGCAGACATTTGTTGATGAGTTAGCGGTTGAGTTTAAACAACTTCTTCCAGAACTCGGTGTGTTACCTGAGGCAAATTTTGTCCGTACTACTGATGCCCACCATAAAAAAGCGGCGCAAGAAATGTGGCGACGCTGTAAAGCGAACGGGGACATTTATAAAGCTACGCAGGCAGTGAAGTACTGCAAAGGGTGTGAACTAGAAAAAACAGATTCTGAACTTGAGCACGGTAAGTGTCCGCTGCATCCAACCTATGAAATTGAAGTTCGTGAAGAGGAGAATTATTTCTTTCGTTTTTCGAGATACCAACAGGCCTTGCTTGATCTCTATGCCAGTAATCCAGAATTTGTCGTACCAGAGTATCGCTTGGCAGAAATTAAGAAGTTTGTCGAAGGGGGACTGCAAGATTTTAGCGTCTCTCGTCTACGCTCGAAAATGGCATGGGGTATCACGGTGCCAGATGATGAAGAGCACGTCATGTACGTATGGTTTGATGCCCTCACTAATTACATTTCAGTCACCGGTTGGCCAGAACAAGAAGATTTTGGTGGCTGGTGGCCGGGGGTACAGTTTGCTGGTAAAGACAATCTACGACAACAAAGCGCTATCTGGCAGGCGATGCTTTTTTCCGCTGGTCTCCCTAATTCTACACAGATATGTATCGGTGGCTTTATTATTACGGGTGGTCAAAAGATGAGTAAGTCACTGGGTAATGTCATCAGTCCGTATGAACTCACGCAGCGGTACGGTACTGAAGCGACGCGCTACCTCTTACTACGTCACGTGCATCCGTTTGAGGATACTGATGTCACGTGGGAGCGACTCAATGAGTGGTATACTGCCAACCTCGTAAACGGCCTGGGTAACCTCACTGCGCGCATTATGAAAATGGCAGAAACGCACCTCGACGTTCCGGTTGATACAAAAGATCTAATATCGATAGATGTTGCTGCCCTCGAACACTTCCAGTTTCAGGCGGTGCTCGACGGTGTGTGGGCGGGCATTGGGGCGATGGATGAATACATTACCGAGAATGAACCATTTAAAGTGGTAAAGACTGACCCTGCCTTGGCACAAGAGATGATAAAAAAATTAGTGTGGGACCTGCATCAAATCGCCGAAGCGCTGGTGCCTTTTATGCCAAAAACTGCAGCAGTGATACTTGCTGCAATTATCGAAAATAAGAAGCCAGACAATCTTTTTGCTCGGCTAGAATAATATGAAAAAGTTATTGCTACTTTCTGGTAACAGTATCGGAAATCGGGAGTGGGGTGACTCGTGCGCTGAGTACTTCCGACCTGACTTTGATCTGATTTTTTACCCACAGTATGCGCATTGGACTACTGGTGAGAAGGATATTAATTTTGAAATAGAATTACAGAAAGTGAAAGAGACTGTTGTGGGAGCAGGAGAAAAAGATGAGTGGTTTATTTTTGCTAAATCAATTGGTTCGATTTTGGCACTCCTTTCGATACAAGAGGGCAGTATTGCTCCAAAAAAATGTGTGTTTTTTGGTATGCCTCTTAAGATTTTCAAGGCAAAAAAAGTAATTTCTGATTGGTCGTGCTTGACCGAATTTGCGGTTCCAACGCTCGCATTTCATAATACAGAGGATGCTGTCGCTGACTATTCGTTCACTGTCAAAACGGTACATGAGCTGGCACCGTCAATTGTGCTACAGACTCTGCCAGGCAAAACGCATGAGTACCTAGACTTTGCATTATATGCGAGCCACATAAAAAAATTTCTGTCACTATGAAATATATTGATACCCATGCACACCTCAATTTGTCTAATTTTTCGGATGATGCACTCACGGTGGCAAAAAAGTGTGCCGATGAAGAAGTGGTGGTTATTAATGTGGGGACTAATGCGTATACCAGTACGCAAGCGGTAGCACTGACCGAGGAGACCGATAATTGCTACGCAATTATCGGTCTCCATCCTACTCAAGCTATTCCGGGTGCGCGTGATGGCGATGATGTCTCTTCCACTGGAACTGCAGAAGTATTTGATACTGATTTTTATCAATCACTCGCTGATAATAAAAAAGTAGTCGGTGTTGGCGAATGTGGTTTTGATTACTATCAAACGAGCGAGGGCTATACGCCAAAAGATAGCTATGCCAGGCAAGAGCAAGCCTTTATTGCACAGATAGCATTCGCTAATGAGCGTAATTTGCCACTCATGATTCACACGCGCGGACCAAAGCCAGGGAAGGAAAGTCCAACGGGGCGAAGTGTCTATCAGGATGTGTATGAGGTCTTAAAACAATACGCCAAAGTACCGTTTAACATACATTTTTATGCTGGCACTTGTGAAGAAGCAGCACGTTTTTTTGAGCTCGGCGGTACCATTTCTTTCACGGGAGTGATTACCTTCGCCAAAGAATATGAGGTGGTGGTAAAAAATGTACCACTTGAGCGTCTTCACGCCGAAACTGACTGTCCATTCGTTGCTCCTATCCCATTCCGTGGTAAACGTTGCGAGCCGTGGATGGTGCAAGAAGTATATAAAAAAATTGCCCTTATCAAGGGGGTGCCAGAAGAAGTGGTCCGTGAGCAATTACTCACTAACGCCAGAGCACAATACAGTCTTTCCTTATGAGTGTTACTACTGATTGGTCTACAAAGTATGACCGCCTTATCTTTACAGCTATCTGTAGCGGGCAAGTGACGGGTGCACTATCAGGCGTACCAGACAAAGTCATCGAATCTGGCCTGGCACACATCTTTTTTTATGGAGACACTGTCTACAAGTTATATAAGACTCATGATGATAAAGGTCACTTCATTAGAGGAGTGTTGGCACCAACTGACCAAAGGACTGCATTTATGCGGCATGACTTTTCTCTCAATAAACATTTTAGTGATTCAATATATCAGGAAATGTATTCAGTCTATTTCAGGCAAGGGAGGGTAGAAGTATTACCGTTTGACGAGACTTCAATCTACACCCTTATCAAGATGGATCGCCTTGATTTTGATACTAATCTACACGAGCGACTCTTGCGTGATGAGGTTGATGCCGAATGTCTTTTTTTGCTTGGATATGAAACAGCACACGCTGTCGATACTTGCCCGATTACCATACCGGACACGGTCAATTGGTACGATCTGGCAAACGAACGGGTGACATTTCTCAGACAATTTACCGCCTGGCTACCCATAGAATTTGCGACAACAGTACAAGCATCAAATATTTTAGAATTATTAGATACACATCTTTCCAAGTACCGTGATGAGTATTTGTCGCTAAAAGGTGAAGCACTCACTGTCAATATTGATAATCACGATGAAAACGTATTTTTTAAAAATGGAAAACCACAATTCATCGATCTGCTCCCACCGATGAGTTGCTGGTGGTTTGGTTTGCCGTACGCTAATCTCAGTAATTTGATGGTTAATGTCGAAACATTGCATTCAGTTGCGCTTGCTAAACATATTGAAAGAGGGTATTTCAAATATTTTGCTATTACATCACTACCAAAGCACACTTATGGATTTACCCATGCTTTTGCCCATATGATTTCAATTGCCCATTTTGGGTCAGTCCCTGGTAAAGAGGCGGTAACTCGTCAATATATACAACGCTTGCCTGAGGTGAAGCGCTGGGTGCAATAATAAAAATGACTCGTCTGAGTAAATCAGACGAGTCATAGAGAAAGGAACGGTTTATTTTCGTACTTGCTCCACTATCGCAACCAGTCGGTCATTTAGTGCTTGACTTGATGACATAATTGAACCATTAGGAAGTAAGAAATCAAACTTCCCATCATGTTCAGTCAATTCGTACTTTACGAGTGGAGCACCTGATAAATCGGTTGCTACCCCTCCAGCGCCTTGCACAATGAGCGACATCGCCGCTGTTTCAACGGCACTTCTGCCACCAAAAAGTACTGCATTGGTAAGCCCCGAAGCTATGAGACCACCACCGATGGCAGTAGAGCCAAAGGACTGATGTTCCATATCAGGGTCTTTTTCCAATGCTTCTCTGATTGCTTCCATCCTGCAAGGAGCATTGCGCCAAGCGACTGCTGTCACTTTGAACGGTCTGTCCGAAGTTTTAGCAATCGAAAAAGGCTCATCTTCACTGTTCCCGTGTTGTACGAACCCTTGCCCGGTATTTGTCGCTGCCCAAGTCCACTCAGTGACTGGTTCATGAATGACACCAATCACTGGCTCCCACCAAGTATCATCTAATCGTCGCATCAAGCTGATGGCTATGCCGACAGTAGACAATCCTCGTAAGTATGCACTGGTGCCATCAAGTGGGTCAACAAAAATAGCAGATTGACAATCCCGATCAAAATCATCACCTTCTTCGCTAATATACCCGATGTTGGGTAGTACTTTTGCCCAACTCATGAACATTTCATGAACCGCCATATCAACTTCTGATACCGGAGTATTGTCGCTTTTTAGGGTCGACCGATTCTTGCGCCGAAAATTTCTACGGATATGGTTGCCAGCCAATTCTGCGACGCAGACTAACGAATAAATATTCGGTAGATACATAAAACCTCCTATAAATAGTCAAAGAACAGATGAAAAAATAACACAGAAAATGTCGTTTGTCTACCTACTCAAAAAAATTGAGCAGATACTCATTGATCTTACGCTGGTCAAGCTCGTAGAAATCTTTTCCACTACGGTCGAGGTAGCGCGCCAGATCAATGCCCACGAAGCGCCAGTGCCATGGTTCAAAAATATAAAAGGTATTTCCTTCTGGATAGGAAAGGATGAAGCCGTAGCGGTAGGCGTTATCAAGCAACCACTGATATTCTTTAGTAGTAGCAAAGCTGTTGTATGCTCCTCCTATTTCGGGAGTAGTGAGATCAACGGTGGTGCCGAGTTGGTGTTCTGAATATCCTTGGTCAGCAGAGAAGGTATTAGCACCCGTACCGTATACTTGGCTGAATTGACCCTTGATGTCCACTTGCTCATCAAATGAACGATACGCTGAGACGATTTTTAAATCCATTTTGGCTTTACTCGCAGCGTCGAGTAAATCTTTAAGGTGCCCAATGACTTCAGCGTGAAAATACTGATCTTTTTTCCCGGGGAGAACGTATTTTTCACTTATTTGGGAGAGGCGAGTGGGGATGTAGTTTTCATTGAGGAAGTAGACTTTTGAATATTTTGCGAGTAACTCTTCATCGGTTTTGGCGAGTTTATCAAGATCACCAAGTGTACCAGCGAGATCCCGAATTTGATTTTCAAATGCTTCATTACGATTTTGTTCATCTTTATAATCGTCAGCAAGCTCTTCGAGATCCTCTTTGATAGCAACAAGTTCCCCGTGTAGTTCACTAATGGTGGTGCTCGCCGCAGCTAATTCACCGTCTTTTTGGGCAAGCTGTTGCAAGGAGAGATTTTGATTCTGTTGTAGGATAGCTGTTTCAATTCGTTGATTCTTTACTATGGTAGCGAGATATATCGAGGTAATGATACCGATTAAGGCAATGAATCCAGCGAGGTAGAGCGTAACTTCGTTTGAAAACTTCATGCGGTACATTCTACCATGTTTAGTTTGGACTAAAGAAACCCCATGATACATTGTTATTGACAACATCGCTTCAGGTGGTGTAATCTACCACCGGCTGTTTTTTTCAATTCATCTTACTTTTGGAGAAATATAATGGTTTCTAAGATACTTCCCAATGTATCAGTATTTGCTTTGGCAGGTGGTGATGGTAATCGCTTGCAACCGCTTACGGATTTCAGAGCCAAGCCGGCAGTGCCGTTTGGTGGCAAATGGATTATTTTCGATTTGGTGCTTTGGTCACTCTACTACTCGGGACTCCGAGATGTGGGGGTACTGGTACAGCGCAATGCAGTATCATTGGCGGATCATCTGGCGAGCGCCTGGCCACGACGCCCTGACGGCGGTTCATACTTTCGGGTATTACCACCCGAAGGGTTTAATGACCCAATCAAGGGTATGGTGCGCGAATACCAAGGTACTGCTAATGCGGTGTATCAGCACTTGCAGTCAGTACATCGTCGCGACGATGTACTTATCGTCGCTGGTGATCATCTCTACAAGGCAGATTTCAGTCATTTTTGGGAGTTCCACAAAGGGTTGAATGCCGATCTCACTGTTATGGCGACGTCCGTTCCTGTTGAAGAAGCGAAACGGTATGGGGTCATGGTAACTGAACCAGATTGCAATGTGACGGCGTTTTGTGAGAAGCCACAAGCACCGTGTGAGATACCAGGGAAACCCGGTCTCTCGTATTGTTCAATGGGGGTGTATCTCTTCAAGCGAGAAGTGCTTGAAGCGTATCTTACTAAAGACGCGTATAACGAAAATTCATCACACGATTTTGGTCGGGATATTATCCCCGCCATGATTGCTGATGGGCTCTTGGTCTATGCTTTTCCATTCTCTGAAAACGTGGCACCTGGACAGCGTGAACCGTATTGGCGTGATGTCGGTACGATTGATGCCTACTGGCAGGCGCACATGGACTTATGCAGCGATGACCCTCACCTTAATTTGTTCACAGAGTCGTGGCCCGTCGGAACGGTGCATGATAGTGCGCCGCCGCTGAAAATTGGTGGTGGAGATTCAATCATTAGTAACACACAAATGTCAGGTTTTTGCATTATCACGCAGTCAGTGGTTCGTTACTCAGTGTTCGGGCGACGAATTAATGTCACCGATTCTCTGATTGAGCAGTCGATTCTGTTTGATCAGCTGACTGTTGAACCGGGTTGTGTCTTGCAAAAAGTGATTGTGGATGTTGATCCACGCTATGAAATCTATCGGCGTGCTGTCATTCCTACTGGTACCAAGATTGGTGTGGATCGTGAGCTTGACCTCAGTCGGGGGTTTACTATCACCGAATCTGGAGTCACCGTTGTACCTTCGACCTGGTTTGAAAAAAATTCGTTTTTTATTGATGTTCTGTAACTGAAGAAAGGAGGATTCGTAAAACTCTCACACACCCGTGTGGGAGTTTTTTTATAGTCAAAGTACGCTATCGCTCGCCATTGAAAGGAAACGATATTCATGGTAAGGTACTGCCGTTATCAAATAAGTTCCTGAAAATGTCAGAGACAAAAATGCCAGCAGCCGAGGTGAGCTCATACGAGCTTGCCTTCCACGTACTTCCAACGGTTGCTGAAGGGGAAGTGACCGCGGTCTTTCAAAAACTGAAAGATCTCATTACCAAACATGGTGGTACCATCACTATCGAAGAGGCACCGATTCGCTTTGATCTTGCCTATGAGATTGTAAAACATCTTGAAGGACGCAACCGCAAGTTTTCCAGCGCCTATTTCGGTTGGGTACGATTTGAGATTGATCCATCAGAAATTGAAGCGATTACCGAGGCTGTCGAAGGTACCAAAGAATTACTCCGCCATCTCCTCATCAAACTCACCCGAGTGGAAGAGGCACATCCAGTATTTTTCCATGAAGCGCTCGAAGCGTTGTCAGAAAAGATACAGACCATTGATGTTGATGCAGTAGAAGAGAAGGATGTTATTGAGGAAATCACTGAACCAGTCGAGCTTGAAGAAATCGTTGCCAAGGATGGAGAAGAATCAGTAGACAAGGTATAATAAAAAATATCGGTCTAACGATTCAAAATCAATAGTATGTATCTTAACAAAGCAATGATCTACGGGAACCTTACTCGAGATCCAGAACTCAAAGCCCTCCCGAGTGGAATGTCAGTGTGTTCTTTTTCACTTGCCACTAATCGTGTCTACAATGACCGTGATGGTAAACGTCAAGAAGCGAGCGACTACCATAACGTCGTGGTGTTTGGGAAACAAGCCGAAAATTGCGCTAAGTACTTAACCAAAGGTAATGCTACGTACGTAGAAGGACGTATGCAGACTAGAAGTTGGGAAAAAGATGGACAAAAGCTCTATCGCACCGAAGTAATCGCTGATCGCGTACAGTTTGGTCCAAAGAATGGTAGTGGTGGTTCATCTAGTAGTACCCCTGCGACAGCCGGAGGAGAGAATAGTAAGGCACCAGCGGTACCAGATTATCCAGAGGAAGAGATCAACCCTGAAGACATCCCATTTTAGACCTTAAAATAATGAGCAGAGCGATTATATTTTAAGAGTCGATCCGTTAACCATTTTCAATACCTAGAAAATGGCGAAGATCACCGGTAATAAATCGTTGCTGAGTATTTATCAATTGTAGCAAGTATTAGACCGTTCCAGGAATGTACGCTAGGAAAAGCGCAAATTCGGGACGAGGTTAAAAACAAGCAGCTACGCTAATTTTTTCACGTAAATGGAAACAAAAGAAACAGTAAACGCACCAATGCACCACATCGACTTTAAAGACATTGTGCGTCTCAATAACAATGTAAATCCACACGCTCGCATGATGAGTCGTCGCCGAACGAACTTGTCTGCAAAAGGGCAGCGCAACTTTGCGAAAGCAGTAAAGCGCGCACGATTTATGGCACTTATGCCGTACATCCAGCACTAGCATACATAAAAAAAGGGGGGGCAGCGAAGCTGCCCCCCCTTTTTTTCTTTATTTTCTAATTCTTCTCCGCTCGAGAAGAGTATTCTCCAGCTTCAGTATTAACACAAATAACATCACCTTCGTTGATGAACATTGGTACCATGATAGTTGCACCAGTTTCCAGTGTCACTTGTTTTAAGGCACCACTTGAAGTGTTTCCTTTGACAGCGGGCGCTGCTTCCTTGACCTTCAGGTCCATCTTGATTGGGAGCTTGAGACCGATGATTTCATCATCAAATACTAGCGCATCAACGTCGCTTCGCTCTTTGAGGAAACGACCTTGATCACCGACCAACTCTTCACCAAGTTCGAATCGCTCTGATGGGTTACCAGTAAAGTGGAACCAGTATTCACCTGGCTTGCGATAGATAAAAGTCACCGACTTGGTTTCTAGTTCTGCTTCTTCAGCAGTTTCACTGACGTGAAAGGTAACATCGAGTAATCGACCGTTTTTCAAGTTTTTAAGCTTGGTATTGTTTACCGGCTTACGCTTTTGCTTACGAAAAACGTGAGAATCTATCACCAAACAAGGGTCGCCTTCGTGGACGATGACTTTTTTAATGGTGATTTCGTTGTAAGAAAGGATAGCCATATAATTTTTAAAAAGATAATTAGAGCGCCTATTTATACCAGATAGCCAAAAAAAATGCCACTTTCACTATTCTTCACAAGTGCTACTATGCTTCTATGTTTGGATTTGAGTCCATAGATGAGTCAAAGGATTGGGAAGATGAGCGCATCCTTGTCGCGTCGACGACATCACCGTGGCTGTTTGCGGTTCTGGTAGAACGCTATCAAGAACCATTCCTGCGCAAGGTACGTAGTGTTGTGCGTGACCCGCGTGATGTTGAAGAAGTGGTGCAAGACGCTTTCACCAAGATTTACATCAATGCTGACAAGTACGAGCCTCAATCAGGCGCCAAGTTTTCTTCTTGGGCATATCGGATTCTCCTTAACACTGCTTTTACTCGCTACCAAAAGCTCATCAAGGAAGGACAACGCTTTACCGCTATTGATCCAGAATACGAACAGCAGTATGGAGAATGGAGGGAGCACTCTGGTTTTGCTGAAGAACGCGACGGTATCGAGCGTATCCTTGCCCGTCTTCCTGGGCATCTCGCGCTAGTCTTGCGGCTACATTACCTTGAACATTGGTCTCATCAAGACATTGCTGACCAAACTGGTGAGAATGTTGGCACCATCAAAGCTCGTATTCACCGTGCCAAAGCTGCCTTTCGTAAGGAAGGGAAGAATGGTGAGGCGGAAGTGCTACTGTGATCTGAGTACTTGATACACATCCTTGATGTAACTAAATTTCACTATAGGAAGTATAAATAAGTATGCAAACAACTATGCAAAAAGCTATCATGCGTCGGGTGTACTATAGCTATGCGCTCAGCATCGCTACCCACACTATGTTTTGGCGGGGAATGTTTCTCAGTATTGCTGGCATATTGCTCGCTAACTGGCTTCACGTCGCTAGTATCGTACATAATTTTCTCTCGGTACCAGTTGGCAATGCTCCACAGTTCATCCTAAATTCATTTGTGAATGCCATTGCTAATGGTGAAATCCTTACCGCCCTCACCCTAGTACTAGCTGGTGGAGTTGCTATCTCTGCTGGTTTTCATCTAGTACAGATTTTTGTTTCTGCCCAACATCCTACAAAGACGGCATAACTTTTCCTTAATTGCCGCACCTTCTTTCCGACCATCTTCACCTCCTGCGGGCGAGGAGTTGCTTCGTTTGCCGCTTCTCTCCGAAAAGTCTAAGCTAGTAAGCTCCCAGAGTTCCAAAAGGAGGGCAATGCAACACAGACGGTTTTTATGTGCAAAAGTACTCAGCATAAAAACCACACCCTCACCGTAATTGGACTTTTTCGAAGCTGTTCCCAAGAGGCTGGGGGAGACGCTAGTTCGTATCCAAGGAAAGTGAGATTGTGGTTTTTTAAATCAGCATTGCAAAGATTACTTCTTCGCTTCCGCCTTGAGTTCTTGTCGGATGAGTTTTAGTAGTTCAGCTTTGAGTTTTTTATCTTCACGGAGAGTGGTGCGAGCAGCATCATACCCCCGCCCCAGCTTCACAATCGTCGATTCATCACCACCCGGAGGAGTGTATGAGTATGAAGCACCTGACTTCGTAATCAACTTATACTTTTCACCGAGCGCCAGGATTTCACCTTCACGAGAGATGCCTTCACCGTAGATAAGGTCAAACTCAGTCACGCGAAACGGTGACGCTACTTTATTTTTTACCACTTTGACCCGGTGTCGACCGCCGACTACTTCTTCACCTTTTTTGATTTGGGCAATACGACGGATATCGAGCCGTACGGAAGTATAGAACTTTAGTGCTTTTCCACCGGGGGTAGTTTCTGGGTTACCAAACATGACGCCGATTTGCATACGGATTTGGTTAATAAAGATAACCACCGTCTTACTCTTGGCGGCGATACTGGTGAGCTTGCGCAGTGCCTGACTCATAAGACGTGCCTGCTTACCAACGTGGTGAGCACCCATTTCTCCTTCAATTTCGTCGCGTGGGGTGAGGGCAGCAACGGAGTCGATGACGATGACGTCAATCTTGCCAGAACGAACGAGTGATTCGACGATTTCGAGCGCTTGTTCACCGTTATCTGGTTGTGAAATCAGTAGCTCGTTAAGCTTCACTCCAAGATTGCCAGCATACTCTGGGTCCATGGCGTGTTCAGCGTCGATAAAGGCGCAGATGCCACCAGATTTTTGCGCCTCAGCAATGGCGTGGAGCGCGAGGGTAGTTTTGCCTGAAGATTCTGGACCAAAGATTTCTATGATACGACCGCGTGGATAACCACCGATACCAAGTGCCTCATCGAGCCCAATCGAGCCAGAGGGGATCGCTTCAACATCAACGTGTTTAGTTTCTGACAAGGTCATGATTGATTCCTCACCAAATTTAGTCTTGATGCTACGAATAGTCTCCAGGATTGCGTTCGCTCCCTTAGAGTCTGTTTCGGGAGTGGTCTCTCCGTTAGAAATAGTTTTCTTTGCTTTTGCTGCCATGGTGAATGATTATTACATAATAGGTGAGTAACGGTTCTTGCTATAGAGCGGTATTCGCAAAACTTGCCGGAAGGTACACAAATGATCTGGTGATGGTCGTCTCTCGACCATACCGGTCTTCGGCACGAAGCGTGGTTATAGTATAGCCGTTTTCGAGCACGAATGCTTCCTTGAAATTCCCATCCGGATCAGTATAAATTTGTCGGTCGTTGAGCCATAGTCGGGTGATATTGAAGGCAGTACCGCTCAGTGCCACTAATCGGACATTGTTAATGGGTGGTGGGGTTTCAGTAAGGGTAATTTGAGGTCCCACTATCAGGAAGCGGGCTTGAAAAATCACATATCCTAAAACAAAGAATAAGAAGAAACCAAGAAGAGAAAACTGCACTAACGAACGAAAAGAGACAGAAGAAGGCATAGTCTATTCATTGAAGCGGTTCCAACCGTCTTTGAGTTCTTCTGGTGGGCGCTCCGCGCCCACCGTTCCAGTTCCTCCACCTTGTGGAAGAATCTCCCGGGGTTTTGATCCAGAACCTGGACCAACCACGCCTTTTTCCTCAAGCAAATCAATCAGCCGAGCGGCGCGAGAGTATCCGACCCGTAATTTTCGTTGTAGGTACGAGGTGGAAGCTTTTCCTGCCTCCATCACCGCTTGTTTGGCTTCCTCATAGAGTTCATCGTCTTCATCATTGCCATTGATTGTGGCATTAAATATCGAATCATTGCTGTTTGCGTGCTCTTCTAAGTCAATGGTATCGAATCGGTCGACTTCTTGTCTCTTGAGATAATCAACCACGCGCTTAATTTCTTCTTCAGAAACATACGCGGATTGCAGTCGAATTGGCTTGGGACTGTCAGAAGACAAGTAGAGCATATCGCCTGCACCAAGTAGTTTTTCTGCTCCGGCAGTATCAATAATAGTGCGTGAGTCCACTTGTGAAGCTACCATGAGGGCTACTCGAGTTGGAATGTTGGCTTTAATCGTACCAGTAATGACGTTTACTGAAGGGCGTTGGGTGGCGAGGATGAGATGAATACCAACCGCGCGACTCATTTGCGCCAAACGCACGATGCAAGTTTCGAGTTGTTGTGGGTACGCCTGCATCAAGTCATTGAGCTCATCGAGGATGATGACGATGTACGGGAGTGCCTCAGGCAAACTGGCTTGTTCATCTTCTTTAGAACCCGCTTCCTCCCAAATCTTTTTGGCAGGGCGATAGGTGTTTTCGTGATACGAAGCGATGTTCTGTACGTGTTCTGTCTCGAGGATATCGTACCGTCGTTCCATTTCCTTCACTGCCCATGACAGTACTTGAATCGCTTTCTTGGCATCAGTAATGACTGGATACAAGAGATGGGGGATTTTGTTATAGAGCGTGAGTTCGACCCGCTTGGGGTCCACCAATATGAAGCGGAGCTGGTCAGGTGAATTACGATAGAGGAGCGAAAGAATGATGTTGTGAATGGTGACCGACTTTCCGGCGCCGGTAGTACCAGCGATGAGTCCGTGTGGCATACGAGCGATGTTGGAGAAATGCACATTCCCGGTCACGTCTTTACCAAGGGCTGCCATCAGTGGGTGCGGAGAGTCAGTGTACTCAGGGGTAGAAAGTAGTGAAGCGAGACTAACTGTTGCGCGGGTTTGGTTTGGTACTTCGATACCTACCAGTGATTTTCCGGGGATTGGTGCTTCGATACGAAGCGTATTCGCTTTAAGTGCCAATTGAAGTTCTTGCTGTAGTCCCACGATGCGTGAGATTTTTACACCCTGCGCTGGCTTCAGTGCGTATCTGGTAAAGGTCGGTCCCGCCTCGACGGCATCCATCTCGACACTAATCCCAAACTCTCGGAGGGTGCGCTTGATGATGTTGGCGTTTTCCTTAACGTCACCACCAATTTGTGCCTTCCCTTTGTCTTTATTAAGTAGTGACAACGGAGGAGTATTGTATGGACCACTGAAGTTTTTGATAATGAACTCACTATTCTTGAGTTTGGCAAACGAAGCTACTTTGCCGACGGCACTACCAAGAGCACCTGGAGCCTTCTCTTCATCTTCAATTTCTGTAGCAGCTTGTTCGGGAGTGAGGATTGGTTCATTAACAAAGATGTCGAGTGCCTCGATGTCGTCATTGTTTTCACCGGGAGTAGCGGGAGTCCGTTTAAGGAACGCTGGGTACGAGATACCGGTATTGAAAAGGAGGAAAAGGGAAATGAGAGTGAGTCCAAAAATGAACACCGAAGCGACCATCTCACCAAGCGAAGCCACCAGTGGCCACGCCACAATGAGTCCGACCCAACCACCCAAGGTGTCCTCGTAGAGGTCGAGCGCTCCAAGGAGTGAGACGAATAAGAGTAACGTGCCGGCAATTTTGGCACCACTTATCTGTTGATCTTCTTCTCGAGGATTGAGGAGTACATATATATAGGTGACGCAGATAAGTGGCGCGAGCCACGCCCCGGTCCCAAAGAGTTTTTCAAGGGCAAGTGCGGTGTAAGTACCAACTGGTCCGGCATAGTCAAAAAGCGCAAAGGTAAAAAAGACTGCCAAGATACCCATCACTACTGCCCAAATCGCCTGCTTGGCGTGGGGTGAGAGGTCATCTAAAAAAGGTTTACGTTCAGTTTTATAAGTGTATTTCTTTCGAGCCATACGGTAGGTTCATGTTCACTATATCCAGTAATAAGTACCTCCACATAATACCACGCACGATGCTCTACAGGTGTAAGACAAAGGGCTATCGACCATAAAGACAGCTTGCAAAGTCTGAAAATGTCCTTATAGTAGAAGACAAGCACCGCCCACCAGAGTCTTTTATAAGGTAAAGGTCAGTAATGGTATGCAACTCGAAAAAGACAATCTCATACAAGTTAAAAGACTTTCTAGTGATGACAATTACTACGCAAATGTCTTTAAGAAAACTGAGAAGCTAGTCTCTGTTATTTTCTACGTATTGTCTGAGACAAAACTGTCTCCAAGAACAGAGACACATATACAGATTATAAAAGACAGAGCACTTAAGACGCACGAGCTTTCGTTAGAGACGCTCATGCTCCAACGGCATGAACTGCATGAAGGACTGCTCCGATTTCAGTACGGACTGGTAGCACTTCAGAGTACCCTGCGGATAGCCGAAGTGGCGCGCGTTATTCCCGAAGACATCGCTCTCCTATTTGCCGACCAGCTCGACGCCCTCATGCGGTATCTCAACAATCACTATCTCCAAAAGGAAGGTGTACCAGCTGTCGAACTCTCTGATACCATCACCCCCCGCCCCATCACCCCCCGCTCTACAAATAAAGGCAGTGGCACGACCGCTCCCCGCCAGCGTCGGGTCACCATTCCTCCGGGAGACATCAGTACTGACGCCTATCTTGTCTACAGTCAGTTGACCGATAGAGCTGAACGTATAAAGACAGTCCTTGAAGCCAAACCCCAAGCAACCATCAAAGACATTGCCGAAGTCATCACTGATGTAAGTGAAAAGACAATTCAACGTGAGCTTAATAGTCTCATAGAAAAAAGACAAGTAGTGCGAGAAGGGGAACGACGTTGGTCACGCTACTCGGTACAGAAATAATGTTTTTAAAATAGTCCGTGACCTTGACGTATGGACTGATAGGTATAACAATAATCAAGGACATCTTCCTGCAATAGTAAAAGACTGATAGGACAAAGAACAGAGACAGTATGGTGGCTGACTGTGTCGTGGAGTATAGATCACGCACTCAGTCCCACAATGAAGGGGCAAACGTGCTATGTACAGAAAGGTTGCGTAAATCATCATTTTGTTTCTTAATATAACGAGGAGTAAGAGCGGTGGTACCTATCCGTCATCAAATGCAGGAAGAAGAAGTGGTACTTTTTAGTCTATAGAATCGAGTGAGATTCGACCGTAAAAACGGAGCATTGAGTGTTTTACAGCACCATGTATCCACAACCTGTGAACTCCCTTCGTAGACAAAAAGATGCTACTATTCTTGGTACGCACGTGTGCGCTTTTTTTCTAGCCAGACTTTGTTTCGTACAGATTACGACAACACCAGCAAGAATTACAAAGACACAATGGGATGTGCGCAGCGTTCTTTGATAAATGAGTAGACGAGCAAAGCGACTACTACGAATGACCTATTTCTAACGACCGAAAAAAAGTGTAGAAATGGGAATACCCTTGTGGTGTTAGTTCCCAATTTTGCCCTTTTTCTAGGACAAATTGCTAGAACACGAATTCCCAAAAGTTACTTGCTTTCTTTATGTTAAGTCTCTCCATATTTAGTTAAGCCCTACCCCCGCCCGACCTTTTCCTGCCAAACTCCCTATGAGTTTCATCCTGCCCCGCAGACACACCATTTGTTTCGCAGCCTAGCTACATATCTTCGGGTATGTAGTGTGGTGATATTAGGTAAGTGGATTGATAACCCATTTATCAATATGAATTAATTCATATTATTAGCCTTATCAAATAACGCGTACGCAAGTATGCACGCGTGGTAATCACGCATATTTACAGATAATTATAGTTATGACTCTTACAAAAGACATTGCTGCTAAGTTCGCTATTGCGATCGTAGCAGTTGCGATGGTTCTTTCTGCATTTGCTCCAGTAGCAAAGGCACAGACCACCGAAGACCTACAGAAGATGATCAATGACCTGCTCGCACAGGTTGCTGCTCTCCAGGCTAGTACTGGACAGGGCGCTACCTCAGTTGCGTCAGGCGTTTGCCCTTACACATGGACTCGTGACCTAGCAATGGGTGCGACCGGAGCAGATGTTATGAAGCTCCAGCAGTTCCTCAACGCTGACCTTGATACTCGCGTATCAGCAGATGGCGCCGGTTCAGTTGGTATGGAGACTCAGTACTACGGTCCAGCGACCGCAGCTGCAGTTTCAAAGATGCAAGTTAAGTACCGAGCAGATATCCTTTCACCAAACAACTTGGTGAATCCAACCGGATACTTCGGTCCTTCATCACTCGCAAAGGCTAACTCTGTTTGTGTTGCAGCTCCAGTTGTAACTCCAGGTGACACAACAACTACAGATGACACTACAGACGACACTACAGATTCAGTAACCCTTCGTGGAGAAGCTGATATTACAAACTTCGAAATCGACGACGCTGACGACACCACTATCGAAGAAGGTGACGAAGACGCTCCTATCGCAGTATTCACTGTTGAATTCTCAGATGGTGACGCTTCAATCTCACGTCTTGATCTACGTCTTGACGGAGCAGGAAACGGAGAAGTAGACCCATGGGATGTTTTTGAAAGCATTTCTCTTTGGGTAGATGGAGACAAGGTTGCTGAGGCAGATGCTTCATCAAAGTCTGACTACATCACTACAACGGGTAGTGAAAAGGGTACTATTCGTCTCTCTGGTCTTGACATCGTAGGGATGGAAGACGAAGAATTCGAAATTATCGTTGCTGCTAACGTCAAGGGTGCAGTTAAGAACATTGGTGCTACTGACCAGTGGAAGGTGTACGCTAAAGCAATGCGTTACTTTGACGCTGCTGGCGTAGCCACTACCGAAAACAATTCGTTTGATATCGACAATACAGCATATGCAAAGGTTGACCTTGACGAAGCTGGTGCTGCTGACGAAATCCGTCTTCGAACTTCAAGTAGTAATCCAACCGAGACTACTTTTGAACTCAAGACTGATGCACAGACTGGACCAGAAACTGTGCTAGCCTTTGACATTGATACAAAGGACAGCAAGAATGACATCACTCTTACCACTGTTGTAGCAACAGTAAATGTCGCTAATTCAGTTGGTGGGTATGACGCTCTCATCAGTAAAGCAGAGTTGGTTATCGATGGTACAACTATCACAAAGGTAGTTGAAACTGGTACGACTACTATTGACGGCTACGCTACACTCACATTTGATGTGGATGATAGAGTAGTTATCGATGCTGGTGACCGAGTTAAAGCAGAACTTAACCTCCGCTTTAAGTCACTTACCAACCCTTCAAACGAAGGTGCAACTGTCTCAGCTACGGTAGCTGCTGCAGACATCGAAGCTACTGGATCTGACGATGTTACCAGTCTCATTAATACTATTGTCGGCAAGATTCATACCCTTCGTTCAGAAGGAATCAGCGGTCAACCAAAGACCAAGACTGCTGTTGTTACTACAGTTGACGCTGCATCTGACTACGCTACCTACAAAGTAAGTGTAGAAGTTACCGCCTTCAATCAGGATGTACTCATCAGTAACAACCCAACAACTTCAATGGTATTCGTACTTGAAGATGGTGCTGCAAGTTCTTCTGTTGCTGGTTCACGAACTGTAAACCTTACATCAACAGCTGATGAAACAGTAAACCCAGGATACTTCACTATCTTTGAAGGTGAGACTAAAACAGTCACCCTCGATGTAACGTACATTCCTGGAGTTCCTAATACTGCTTCACGTCTCTCTCTTACTTCTATCAAGTTTGATGACGTGATTGGCGTACCAACGCAAATCTGGAATGCTAATCCAGTAGCAGACTACCGAACTGACATCGTTACTATCGTTAACTAACCTTAACTTCAGTCACGACGAAGACGTAAGTCTTAGTTAGGATGAAAAA